>ULWM01057243.1_pt1 | contig 13844 bp, 10 predicted proteins | sample 1960331 | NCBI WGS metagenome assembly ULWM01 (sample SAMEA4835812, study PRJEB28245) | human gut metagenome | biome: gut microbiome; material: fecal sample | place: Denmark | collected 2008 | reverse complement strand
GTTATAGGAAACGACCTCTCTCGAGATCAATATCCGGTCTTGGGAAGCGGGTTGTTGTTGAAGCGACAGACGGTGGTGACCCAGGTGGCCTTGGCCGTCTGCCACTCGTTGAGGTACTGACCACCCACATCAGCTCTGTTGATGATTTGGTAGCCGTTGCTCACGGTGCCAAGCACCTGCACACGCATGGTGGGCTTCACCACGGACGCAAAGCCGCTGGGCACGGTGCCGAACTCGAACCGGACATCCGTGACATACTCGCCCTGAGCAAGGCCGAGGGTTGCTGCATTGAGGCTCAGAGAGTAGTTGTTGGAGGTCAGCAGGTTGCTGGCCAGAGTCCGGTAATCGCTCAGATTGGTCTTGAAGGTGACCTTGTAATAAAGCCTCGCATTGTAGGTACCGGTGGTCACGCTGATTGCGCGTGTGGCATCGGTCGGAATACGGTCATGCCAGAAGAAACTGTTCAGCGCAACATTGGAGGTGTTGCCGATACCGGAGAAGTCATAGCTCATGACCTGTCCGGGCTGTACCTCGCGGTTGCCGGTCTTCTTAATGGTCACGCCGAGATTGGCGGACTTGTTGTAGGCGGAGAGTTTGATGATCTGGTTTGGATACTCGATCTCGGCCTCCATCTTCTCACTGCTGAGCTGATAGTACTTGGGTGCGGACACCTCCGTAACAAAGTAGCGGCCCAGAGGCAGAGGATCGGAAGCGGCGACGCCGCGTGCATCGGTCACAATATAGCCCACGACCTTACCGGAACGGGCCTGCGTGATCTCAAACACCGCGCCTTCCAGAGCAGAGCCGGCGCGCTGGCCAGTGACGAGGTTATCGTCAGCACTATACTTGCGGACCTGGATCTGACCGGTTACAGCGCTGTTCTCCCATTCGATCTGCGCGCACTTACCCGCCTCAACATAGACGGTTTTGTACTGCTCATCGCGGATGTAGCCCTCGGCCGCCTCCAGTTCACGGATATAGTACTTGCCGGGAGTCAGCTCGTCATCAATGTAGATGTAGCCATCCTGATCCGTCGCATACTCGCCAATGGGATTCTTGCCTGCATCGTACAGGACGAACTTGACACCATAGATACCCTCGCCGGTAGCCGCATCGACCTTATGGATCATAATCGACGCCATGCGCTGATTGGTGATCTCCACCGCGGTGGTCTCACCGTCCTTGACGCAGACATTGACGGGCGTGGCATCCAGCTCGTAGCCCTCGGCTGCCTTCAGCTCGGTGATGGTATACCATCCATTCTCCGCATTGGGGATGCTGATGACACCGTTGCGATCAGTCGTGTAGGTGCCAAGGATCTCGCCGTTGATCTTCCGAACCTCGAATTTGACACCCTTGATGCGTGCGCCGGTATCCTCATCAGATTTGATGATCTGGAGACCACCAGCAGGTCTGTTATAGAAGGTCAGCGTCTGAAGATCATCGGGATCGATTACGACGGTCTGGGATCTGGTCTCTTCATCGATCACATAGCCGGAGATGGTCTTCGTCTCTGTGACGACCAGCGTGCCAACGATGCCGCTGATCAAGATCTCACCGTTTTCGTCCGTCCGATAGATCCCGTTGGAAGACAGCTTGCCACCTTCATCAGGCACATAGCTGCCATCGGCGTTAGCCACACGGAACTCAACGCCTGCCAGAGGCTTGCGAGTAACACTGTCCAGTTTCACAATGCGCAGGCCGCCGAGAGGCTGATTGCGGAACTCCACCGTCACGACCTCGTGGGAGCGCACTTTGACGGTCTGTGGCGTGTCGTCCAGGACATAGCCGGATTTTGCACGCACTTCCTTGATGACCAGTGTAGTGTTGGGATCAAGGCCATCGATCAGAATGGTGCCGACGCTATCGGTTACATACTTACCGTTTCTGTTGCCCACGACGGTGCCGTTGGACTCTGTGACCATGAATTCCACATCGGACAGAGGCTCGCGGGTAATTGCATCAATCTTTTTAATCAGGACACTACCCTTGGCCTCATTCCCGAAGGTGACGGTGATGACATCCTGTTCGTTGCCACTCAAATATACCGTCTGAATATCGTTTTCGCTCAGCACATAGCCGTCTGGTGCGGAGATCTCCTCAATGACATAGGTGCCAGCCTTCAGACCTGTGAGGATGAAAGTGCCGTTGGAAGAAGTCTGACGCTCAGCGATGACTGTGCCTCCAGTACCGGAGGTGCCGCCAAGGAACCGCACGCGGAACCATGCACCCTGAAGAGGATCACCGGTGCTGGAGTCTACCTTCTTGACGATGATGGCGCTCAGGGGGGTGTTCTCAAAAGTGACGACCTTGCCGCGCCCCGCTTCCACATAGACCTGCTGGGAAGTGGGATCTTTGATGGAATAGCCCGCAGCAGGCTCCAGCTCGGTGATGGTGTACCAGCCGTCATCCAGCTTATCGATGAAGAACTGACCGTTCTCATCCGAGTAGTAGGTACCAAGATCACGAATCTCACCGGTAGAGGTCTTATCGGAACGGAAAGTAACATTGAACTTCGCACCCTTAATGGGATCGCCGGTAATGCTGTCGATCTTATTGACTGTCAGGGTGGGCTTGGGATAGTTCTGGAACTGGACGGTGCCAGTCCTGTTGGGAAACAGCGTGATCATCTGATGTGCTTCGTTGAGCAGATAGCCATCGGGTACTGACTGCTCCCAGATCTCATAGACACCGGGCATCAGCTTTTCCAGATAGCAGCGGCCATTCTCGTCAGAGGTCACGGTGGTCAGTGTGGAAGAATCCACACGCTTGACGGTAAAGGTCACACCGGCGACAGGCTTTCCAGTAATGGCATCAGTTTTTAGGATCTCCAAATTGGGCATCCGATCATTGGAAACGACCAGTTCGCTGTTCTGACCGGGGAACAGCTCCACATGATACTCACGGGAGTCCTTCACATATCCTTCCGGAGCATCCATCTCCACCACGGAGTAAATGCCGGGTTCCAGATCGGAGATGTTGATTTCGCCCTTGGTGTCAGTTACGCGATCCAGGTAATGCGAGCCGTCCTCAATCCGCGCAATTCTGAAGGTCGCACCAGCGAGGCCGAGGCCGCTGTAGCTATCCAGCTTCACCAGACGGAAGCTGGGCTTCTGGGTGTTGGTGAACACGAACTGGGCATTTTCGTTACCGTTAATCTGGATGACACGAGTGGCGACATCAATCAGGTAGCCATCCGGCGCGGCCTGCTCCGTCACCTTGTAGGCACCAGGCTCCAGATCGGTCAGGTCGATCTCGCCATTTGCGTCGGTGGTGTACTCCTTGGAGAAGGTGCCACCGACAAGCTCAATACGGAACCGTGCGTTGGGCAGAGGCTCCAAGGTGGTGCTGTCCAGCTTTACAAGATGGATACCCGGCTTCTGATCATTGAAGAAGATCAACTCCAGAATGCCATCGGAGCCTTCCAGCTCAATCTGCTGAGGTGTGGAATTGATGATGTGAGAGGAGTCGGTAGCGACTTCCTTTACAAGGTAGGTGCCGGGTTCCAGATCGGTTAACAGGATCTCGCCGAATTCATCAGTCTGGAAGGTGCCCAGAGACTGTGCATCTTTGGAAATTTCAAAGGAGATATTGGGCAGAGCCTCGTGAGTCTTAGAGTCATACTTGATCACACGCAGGCCGGGTTTCTCCTCGTTCACGATAGGAATTTCCACAGTGTCGCCGGAGATGACGGTTGCAGTATAGACTTCATCGGATTTGATATAGCCGGCAGGCGCTGCGATCTCCTGGATGCGATAAGCGCCAGGCTTGATCTCGGTGAAAACAGCAGTACCGGCATAATTGGTTTCTCCGGTATATACGGCACCGGACTCAATGTGCTCGATTCGAATCGCGGCACCGGGCAGCTGCATACCGGAGTCGGAGTACTTCTTCACCATTAGGTTGCCATACGGAGCATTTTCAAAAGTCACCGTAGCCTGCTTGCCGTACTCAACTTTGACATTCTGGGCGGGTTCCTCGCTAAGCAGGTAGCCATTAGGGGCTTCGCGCTCATAGACTGTGTAGTTGCCGGCCAGAGTAAGAGGAATAACGATTTGGCCCTTGGAGTTGGTGGCAAAGGTTCCGACCGATGCGCCTTCGGGATCAACCACTTCAAACATCGCGCCCTTCAGGGGGATGGTCGTGCCTTCCTCGTACTTGAGGATTTTCATGCTGGTCTCGGTGGGTTCCTCTTCAGGGGTGTCGGTGTAGTTGCTGTATGCCGTCAGAGCCAGAGGTGTGGTCGGATCGGTATCGCACATGTAATTTTGCAGGTTGCCATACTTGTCCTTCTCGGCGCACACAGCGTAGTAGATGGCGTACTTATAGACATTGGTACGAAAGCTCAGTTGGACGCTGCCGCTCTGTCCATCGACTGCGCTGGCAGGATACAGGACCTTGAACTGTCCGGCATATCCCTTTCCGGTGGCCTTGGTGGTGATGACATCAATTTCCTTGTTGTCCATATCAACGATCTTCGTGCCGGCAGGAACCGCAGAGGGATCGCTAAAGGCAACATTTACAGCGTAGTTGCACACCCAGGTTTCAGAAGTGACCGTGAAGATCTGCTGGAGATATTCCTGACCATTGATGGTTGCAGGATAGGCGGTCTCCTGGTCGGCTTCCACCGTGACATTAGGAGAAAGGACAGTGCTCCATACGGTGCCGCGACGGTAGATATCCTTCACGGCTGCCAGCATCTTATTGGCACGCTCCAGCTCCACTCCGGTCAGATTGGGGTTGACCTTCATGTTGTTGATGTCCCAGTTGGGCAGCAAGTACGCCCAGAGCGCCATTTTGGTCGCATAGTATGCCTGATACTTATTCTCCAGCTTGAGTTCGCTCAGACTGCGATGGGGATAGCCATTTGCAATGATGCCAATGACTTTGGGATCACTGCCGATTTCGTTGGCGAGGTACTTGATGCTCTCACCGGGAGCAACAGTCTGAGGTACACCCTTGATATTGGGGTTGACGCAGTACGCAGGAATTTCTTTCGTCTGACCGTTGCGATCCACATAGTTGTAGTAGGTATAGATCAGCTCACGCACTCTGCCGTTGATCGACAGGTAACTGAGCTTCTGCTCGCCGTTGTAGATGTTGACTTCTCCAAGCGCCTCTTCGACAGAACCGGCTGCCAGAGCTGTGCCTGGAAACATACCAAGCATCATGACAACTGCGAGAAGCATCGAAACAACTCGTTTTTTCATTTTGATTGACCTCCGTGCTTATTATCGTGAATGCATAAAGCATTCTTGGGGTGGATCGGTATGGAAAAAGGCAGTGTGCGTATTTCAGCACACTGCCTCCGCAGGGAACAATATTCAGTTTTCATTTTACGGAGATGTAATATTCCGTGTACTGGAAGGCTCCGTCACAATAGACATCCCATGCCTCAAAGGCGTACTCGCCGGGAGGGCAGGAATTGAAAAGTTCGACGATCTGGTCGGAACGCCAGGGCCAGAAGCTGTTGGCTGCCACGCTTTCGGGAATAGACAGCTTCACGGTCACAAGAGGGCTGCCATCCGCTCTGGTTACGGGCTTTCCGTTCTGCCAGGTCTGCGGATTGTCGCCGATGGCGTTATAGAGGGTGTACTGCATGCGACGGGTCTCAAAGAGGTTGCGCACGAACATGTACTCCTTACCACCGGAAGTGAAGTGGTTCGCCTCGGGTTCGGGCAGAGTCGGCCGATCCAGCAGGCTCCAGTCACAGGTGGGGTCCGGCAGGGTGTCAGTTTCCTGCATAGCGAACATACTGTTCTGGTACTTGCTCACATCGGTGATCTCATACACATAGCCGTCGCTGCAGGGGATCTTGTCGCCCGCCTTGGGCTCGGGCATGACATCCGCCTGTGTGTAGTCAGCTTTCTTAGCTCCCACTGCCACGCTCTGCGTCTTCGCGGGAGCTGTGCCGGTATACGGCTTATCGCTCTCAATCTGGACACAGCCGTTGGTGCTGTCCCAATGAACATTGAAACCAACCGCCTTGCCGATATCGCGGAGCATCACATAGTTGTTGCCGTTGATAGCGTATGCGGTCATCTTCACTTCCTGACCATCGACAAAGAACCGATGGCTGCTCAGCTCAGCAACGACGCCGGCCGCATAGGCCACGGAGCCGCCAAAGAGCATGGTGCCGACCAGAAGACCGGCGATAAAGGATCCGATTCTCTTCATTTTCTTTCACCTCATCAAGTGTATTCCAGCCACTCTCTGCGGGGGAAAGGCGTAGGGATGAATTACTGATTGCAGTAGGCCTGGAGGCCACGCAGGAAGATGTCTTCCTTGGTTGCCCGCCTGTTCTTAACCAGATCTCTCATCTGGTCATAGGACTCGCGAGGCAGGCGCAGCCGAATGGCTACGCTGGACTCGGTGGGGATGGGCTTGGTACGACTCTCACGATTGCGGGGCTTATTGGCTTTCATAGTGTTCCTCCAGTTCATTTATCGAATCTCTACTGCCTGCACGCACAGACGCAGAGAGGGCTGGTTAGCGATACAAGTGATCAAGGTAATTCGGTTATCTCCCATCTCATTCAGGTACGAATAGTCGGTATAGGAGATGGACCCGACAAAAGTCACTTGGTAGGTCTTGGTGCCGATCGCGGTCTTGTACTCCACGATGTCACCGATCTTCACATTCTTCAGCTTAGCAAAATAGGCATGGCTGCCACGATTGTGGCCGAACAGACCAATGTTGCCGGTATAGATGCCAGACGAGGTATAGTGACCAGCTCCTTTGGACATTGAGCTGTCAGTAGCGCCTTCATACACCTTGCAGCTCAGGCTGACACGGTCGATCGAGACTTTGCCGATGCTGCCATCTTTCTGTTTCAGATCAGTAATGGTGACAGAGGGCTGATACGGAACTTCGATTAGGCTGCCACCAGAGATGATGCTGGAATTGCTGAAATCGGACTCCGGATATACAGTCGTTGCGGATCCACCGCTCAGGCCATACTGGATACCGCTGCTCAGATAGGGGTTATTGAGCGAGGTCTCCAGGAACTTCTGGCTTAGGCCGTACTGGATTTCTGGAATGTCGTAGTCGATCTGGTTGCGGGCACCGTAGTTGTAGCCGGCATCATACAGATCCTCGTAGTTCGTGCTGCCGTAATAGACAGGGTCAGGAGAGGTTTTGAAGGAATAGTCTGCGGCACTAACGAAAGGCACCATGCCGAGTGTCATACTCAGCGCACAGCACAAGGTCAAAAGTCGTTTGAGCTTCATATTAAGGTTCCTCCTCATAATTGGATTCACCTTCCTGAGAGCCAATATCGACTTTGAACCAGTACGAACCGTTGACCTCACCAACGGTGTGCTCGACAGTATTGTCATAGCAACGGATGGCGATGGTCTGGCCGAAGAGCTTCTTTGCGACTGCCTGATCCACTTCGATTGCGATCACACCTTCAGGAATATCCTTCAAGCGGTCAATACGCAGCTCGGGATTCTTGGCCTTCAGATGAAGCTGGCCGCATTTTTCATATTCGTTGCCTTTGCCTGTTGCTTTGTAGACTGTAGTATTCTTACGAAGCGTGAGGCCGAGGAACAACAGTGCGGCCAAAAGGGCGGTTCCGCCGATAATGGAGATCACCAAGACCGCACCTTTGAAGGTAGGTTCCGCTTTCGTCGGTTCAATCTTGGTGCCCAGGTAGGTTACGGTATAGAGAATGCTGGAAATACCAGAGGATACGACAGTGCCTTTGTATTCGGCGGTCGTAATATAGCCAGTTGCGACGGTAGAACTGGCAGGGCCCGAATAGGTGGCTACCGCAGAGTAAGTTGCCGGGACGAGCTCATCGCCGACCAGAGCAGTACTCTCAACGCTCCAAGTTACATTGGAGAGGCTCAAAGTTCTGCCATTCTTCTCTACGGTCTTATCGATGTAGGAAGAATCATTTCGGTCGAGGCCGGTGTAGTTCTTTGTCGCTGTCACAGTATAGGAACTGCGCTTATAGCCGGCTGCCTCCGTTTTGAGAGTGCTATGATCGAGCGAAAGTGTGCCGGAGGAGACTCCGTCATCGTACTCGATCGTAGGTTTCAGCTCAGCAAGGATATCTTCGAGGTTCTTACTTGCAGTTGTGACAGTGACAACCTCGGTATGTGCGTTCTCTTCCTGGTAGCGCTGTTCTTCTTTGACAATATCGCTCATAGAATACAGGAATCCGTCATACTCGAAGTCGTCTTCATACAGGTCGGAGGGATCCTGGTCCGGAAGAAGCGTATAGGTCTTGATGGCAAGCTGCTGGCCGTTCAGATTCTGGTAGGTGACATCGTCCGGAATATACGATGCCGCGCTCGCTCCCATCGTCATGGATACTGCGACGACAAGAATGAGCATCAATGATGTGATTCGCTTTTTCATGGTTTTAACCCTTTCATAATTTGAGGCGTTACGCGACCGGGTCGGTCGGATACTCACCTGTAGTAAGGCGGCCTTTGCCGCGCTTGTACTCGCTGATGCATTCTTTCAGCATGGTAAGGAGGTCTTCATAGGTCAAGCTCATCGATAGCCAAAGACATTGCCGGTACATATAGATCATGCTGTCATCCGTCAGGAAGACGGAATGCCAACCTGTGACTGACACCAGATTCAGCTCATTCGCGATGCTGTGCATCTGTTCCGCGTTGATATCTGCGAGCAGAAGTTTGTCTGCAACTATGATGGATAGGATGGGATAGCTTCGGATCATGGAGACAAGGACGATGCATTCGATATCATCGTCCTTGTGGATGGCAACGTATGTGTCACCATGCTGCTCCACGATATTGAGGCATGACCGAATGACCTCCCTGCAGTGTTCATCGATCGCATCGCGGCTGCGGGGAGAATAGTTCATGTTGGGTTACCTCAATCTGGTATGGCGCTTAATGATTCTGGTGATAAATCCAAGCGCAATACCGTTTTCTTCATCGACCCTTGTGACGCGGAAGCTGACCGTATCCAATCTGCTGGGCATGTCGATGGAGCGATACAGCTTCGTTTTGGCATTGACACCCGCTTGAAGACGGACGAAGAAAACGCGGTCTTTCACACCGGTAACAACGCCGAAGTAGTTGGAGTTGGGGACGATCTTCTCTAAGGCTGCCCGATCCGGGTTTTCAGAGGCGTCCTTGATTGAGAGGTTGACTGCGTAAGTGTCACGCTGCTCATTGTAGGTCACATCGAGAACTCTTGCGACAACCAGATCGCCTGTGGAGTGGAGATCCGCAATATCGGAAAACCATTCCCAGGACACGTTGCGTGCGTAAATTTCCGTATCAACGCCGCACGCTTCTACCATCATCGTGTTATTTCCAACGGTAAGGACTCGGCATGCCATAAGGATGCCGGGCTTCACACGCCCTGAAGCGTAGTAGCGCTTTTGCCGTTGCAACATGGCAGCTTTACGGGACCCGATTGCAACGCGCTCTTTGAAATCGACACCAGCTGGGATAAAGTCGATCGTAGCGCCAAGCATCCGCCCAATTTGGACTCGGACACTTCGAGGGATCGGTTCATCTTCTGGCCATTCGATCAGAGTCATCTCGCGAACGGGGATTTTGACACAGAGTCCCTCGAAATCAATGGGAACGATTGGCATGCCATTTTCGGTATAGGTCATCCCTGCGCTTACGATTCCAGTCAGGATCTGCTGTCTTCGCACTGCGCCAGCAAGATAGCCCCATTTCGCTTCTTCACTATCCTCGCGTGTGACGCCACGTTCCAGATCATTCAGTTCAAGAAGATCCTCACTACCCTGACGGCGTGGCATCTGTGCAGGGGCCTTTTCAACAGGGATGGTTTCCTGAGCGGTCTCTTCAACGGCTTCAGTAACTTTCTTCTTAGGCATTTTTCTTCTCCTTTCCTAGAAGAGTTCATCCGCATTCACGACCTTGCGAGTTGTGCTGCGTGCTGGCTTCCCAGGTGGTTTCTTCTGGGAACCAACATTAGCTTTTTCTGCCGGTATGGCCGCGGTTACGGATGGTGAAGATACACCGCTGGCAGATACAGAGGAAGCCTGACTGCTTTTCCAGTCAGGCTCGTGTAAGATTGCCTTGCGGCTCTTCAGTTTTTTATAGTCCGGATGCAGGGAGTAGTCAAAGCGCTTGGCTCGCATGACTTTCTGACCTCTTATGAAAATCAGGACCTGATCCGGGGGTAAACGCAAGACCTCATCAGGGGTAAGCAATGGGCGCCGGCCAAGTGAGTTGGTCTTACGGAATCTTGGGGTATAATCGGTAATGTGCATGGTGTTGAGTTCCCGCATCGTACCTTCCACTTCGACTGATGCTGTTCCAATGCGGTCACTGAAGTACTCAGCGGTCAGCATATCTGTGCATCCGAGAAAAACCGTGCTGTCACAGGCGCCGAGGATCTCTTGCCATTGATCGTCTGGGTATCGGTTGCGCATCTGGCCGACATTTTGAAAAAAGACGGCGACGGAGCAACCTCTTGAACGGATGGTAGAGCATTTTTTAGTGAAATCGGGGATAAGGCAGCAGTTGGGAAACTCATCAAGGATGAATTTTACCTTCGGGTGCAGCATCCCGCCCTCACAATAAGCATCGGCATAGCGGATCAGACGAATGAACAGGAAGCTAAAAAACAAGGAGCTGAGGAAATCATAAGTGCTATCCTGATCGGAGACGATGCAGAAATATGCGCACTTTTGTTTACCGGGCAGCTCCAGGTCGATCTCATTGTAGGAGGTGATATTCCGCACCTGCTGGGCTTGCAGAACTGCCAGCTTGCTTCCGAGGCCGATGATAACACTCGTGCGAACGGTTTCGCTCGATTGCCTGAAGATTGCGTAGGGCGCAGATGCAGGTGATGGAGGAAGCAGCTCTCCCGTGTATTGGTTCGCGTGCTCGTGGCTAATGCTGGCCATCATATCAGATAAGCCCTTTTCGGTTTGAGTATAGAGAAGGTCATACACCGTCGCGATGTTCCGCTTTTCCGGAGGCATCTCCAACGCAACATAGAGAACAAGCGCTTTTAGAAGGTTGAGTTCTGCGTTGTACCAGAACGCGTCTTTCGAATCACCGCTGGTGTTCTGAAGCACAATGTCAGCAAAGGTCTGGGCCATGAGCTCACTTGATCCGACTTCACCAAGACAGTTCCAGGAGTCGCTATGATCCATTTCAACAAGGTTGAAGACTTTGACAATATATTCGTTCTCACGGAGATACTCGCCCATGGATTCATATAGTTCGGATTTTGGATCAGTCAGGATCACGCTCTCACCACGCTTGACCGCTTGCAAAACGAGGTTTCGTGAGATGGCTCTGGATTTTCCCGTACCGGAAGATCCGCATACGGCAAGATTTGCGTTGAGACGGGTATCCTTTGGAAGCGTCAGGACTTGACCATCCGGGAGCATCCCAAGGATGTCTTGGCTGGTCCTTTTTGCACTCGTCACCTCAAAGCATGCAGATGCCTCTTTGGGTGACATGAAGCTTGCCGTTCCGTAGCTTCCAGAATTCGATACGGTCAGATTGCGATCAGAGTCTGTCACACCATTTTGGCCCCATCCAATTCGGAGTCCAAATACACAGAGTACGGCAATGCCAAGGACTACAACCCCAATGGCAATGAGTCCTTCTGGAAAGTGAAACAGCGCTCGAACCACTTCGCTGATCTGCGAGGATGGAAGCCCTGGCGAAATACGATAGTCACTACCCGCCGCTTTCCAAGCATTGATGTTAATAATGAATTGCGCAATGATACCAGCAGCGTAAAGCACGCAAGGAATCAGGACGGCAAGGCTAAGTGCTATTTTCAGTTTTCTTTTATCCATAATCTAATCTGCTTTCTAACGGACGTACCTCAATGGCCGGCCCCACAATTCTCTGGATAACCTGCGTCTGATAGTCAAAACAGAGCATGATCGGGCTACCTCGAAAACCTTCCGGCATCGGGTGGATATCCGATAGCATGAGTAGGTCACATTGGTAGTTCAAGAGAACAGGCCTGTCGAGTGAGGTCTCGATTGCGTCATATTCGCGGGTAGGGATTCGTGGTGGGTGGAAAGGTGATAATGCGGCGTGATTGATTTCCATTGCCAGTTCATCGTGGAGAATGAGCTTCAGGAGAGTGTCACCTTCCTTGTTATTGGTAAGGAACAGACATTGAGCAAAGAAAGTCGAAACGACGAAGTACTTGTTCCCAAATGGCTTTGCTCCATGACAGAGGCGCTGTGCCACACTCATGGTGGATCCGATGACGATCTGGTGGATTGACGTGATACCGAACCCTCTTGCGAGCAGAAGGCTTTTCACAGCGGCAGCATAGTTCTCCTCGCTATTCTTCATCCAGTACATTCTTGTGCTCCCTGTGAAGTAAAGAAAGAAGCAACACCGCCCTTTGACGATAATACCGATCGTGCGTGAGCTCTTGGATACTGACTCCGGGGAATACTCCTCGATGGCGACACGCAACTCGTGTGCGGCGTAGTAATAGATTTTGTTGGAATCCGGCACGACCGCATTCGTCGCTCTTTTGGCAGGCGACATGAGAGATGGCTTTTGAGAGATGAGGAGCGTCGCACCTGCCGCATTAGACATAACCGTCCCGATGGCAATTGCGTGAAGCCGCAGGATCTTGTCGATCCAACCGGGGTAAACGCGTTCGGAGCTATTGACTCTTGAATAGATCATGGATAACGCTTCCGGATCCCTCTGTGCAACATACTCGAATCCCTTCTGTGTCAAGCTCATTGAGCGAATCACATGGCGCTTATGCTTCTTCCGATATAGCCGCACATAGCCTTCCCGAATCGCACGATACATGACCCTGCGATTCCATTCAGCGCCGCCACCGATCCGCACCGCCAGCTGCGTCGGAAACTCGATACAGTATCCAACAAACCAGAGCAATTCGAGTAAGCGATCATTCTTACATGTAATCATAGACACTCCAATCAAATCAGCAGCAAGGCTGCCAACAGGCTGCCAGAGGCTGCATCATAAAGCTACTCACAAAAGAGCAAAACTGACCAAGCAAAAAACACCCAGACAGAATTTGTATTGCCTAACACTACCTATTTCTGCGCTCCCTGAGTGGGGACAGCTCATATGCACGAAATCACTACCAATTTCTGCCCATCACTCAGAGCAGGTTTTGGTAGTTGTTTTAATGTGATTTTTGGCCCAGGATGAAAGCGTTTCAGGTCTCATCAGGTAGAACTCTGCGCTGTCCCGATCAGACATCCTCGTAGCCTGGAGGACCGTGCATAGGAGACCGCTATCATTGGTCAGTAGCATCGATTCAATGACATCTAAATACCGCTTGGTTTCAATGTTGTCATAGTCACGAATGCGCCTTTTTCCAAGAGCAGCATCATAGTTATGAACAATGCAGATGGCGCAGCTACCAAAGCGCTCCATTGGGTTCTCTTTGAGATAGTCCATAATCGCGTACCGAAGTGGCCGAGTCAAAAATGCTTGATTATCTCGCTGGTTCCTTTTCGGAAGAATCGCTGGAACAGAGATCTTGAGCCAATCATGAGTCTCCTCGACCTTAATCCCCAGCAGATCCGCCACCTCACAATAGAATGGCGCCGTATCATTACGAACTGTCCTGGCGGTCAGATTTCTCAGAGTAACCGAGGATACTTCTGCCGATCTAACCAGACTAAAGAGTTTTTGCTGGGGGTTATACTGATCCATACGCTCTAAGTCGCTAGCAACCTGAAAGAGTTCGTGGCTGATACCATCAAAATCAGAAGCCACTTGGCGCATGACTTGAATGTACTTGGGGTTATCCATATCACACCTCATAGTTTGTAGATTTGCTCTACGCCGTCAGAACCAGTCAGGACTCCATAATCGTTATCATCTCTGGGAATCAGCTCATCCAGA
>ULWM01015260.1_pt1 | contig 13888 bp, 10 predicted proteins | sample 1960331 | NCBI WGS metagenome assembly ULWM01 (sample SAMEA4835812, study PRJEB28245) | human gut metagenome | biome: gut microbiome; material: fecal sample | place: Denmark | collected 2008 | reverse complement strand
CAGCTCGCTTTGTTTTGAATTCGTCGAACTCACGTTAATTATATAAAGTGAAAAATCTTTAGGTATATGACTCAATGGAAAGCTGTGGCTTAAATTCCGAATAAGCATTGTTTTTCTTCCGCCGTGATGATAACAATATGAATCACTTTCAGATTTTAAGTATATTGCGATTTCTTCGTCTGAGTTTTCTGTTCTACCCAGAAAAATAAGCGAGTATTCGCAGGCAGACTCTCACTCGGACGCAAATTCGCGAAACATAAGAGGCTTACACAAAACACTAAATATCAATAAGTTATATTTAACGAATATTTTCCGGTCATGCGATAAGCACCGTTTCAGCATGCAATAAAGCCCGTTTCAATGGCTAAAACGCTTAATATCACACCATAAGATGGGCTTAATCAGACCACAAAACGGGCATAATCAGAACGCATGATGAATGATTCCAGACTACACTTCAGGGTATATGAAAAGCCTATACAGTCAGGAATGGCCTTTATAATACCGAATTTAACATTTCCTCACATCTCTTTTTCAATTTTGTTTTGTCAAAATAGAGTCAAGAAAAACTGTAAGTATGTTACGATAGTTTTATTCAAAGAGAATGATATCTGATGTGATAAAAAGTATGAGAATTATGCTCTTGTCCTGTGTTGGAAGATTTATCGCTGATAGCAACACGGATTATTATCAGAAGTTTTCAGAAATTTCATATCACATCATAATAAAAAACAGTACCCACAGAGTTTCTAATGAGTGGTTACTTCAAAAAAGAAACGTCATCGACAAGATTAATGTCAATGACGTTTATCCGACTAATTTCCTTTATATGTATGACTTATATTCTTATATTGCCATAATTCAATGAATACTTCATCGTATTATCACTATGGATACACTGATATCTTTATCTTTTCTTGAGCTTTAGCTTTGGAATATTTATCTTCTCGCCTGCTTTAAATGCCTTATCTTCATTTACGGCTTCAATATAACATTCCATACCCGGTCCCAAGTATTTTTTACTTATATAAGCCAAAGACTGTCCTTCTTTTAAAGTAATGGTCTGTGCTATACCGACAATATTATAAGCCCCTGTCCTTATTCTGATGTCCTTATTATATTTTTCAAAATCAGAATTGCCTTTATTATCAGTTTTAGCAACCGGCTTTTTTATAGAGTCGGCATCTGCTGTAGTCTTTTCAGTTTGATTGTTCTTAATTACTTTCTGCCTCTCTGCATCAAGTGTTTTCTTTTGCATTTTGGTCTGGAAATTATCTATTATAATTTCCAATTCCAATATTCTGTCTTCACGCAGCAATATTTGTTTCTGATAATAAAATATACCATATACTCCACATCCACATAAAAGAATTATGATAGATATAAGTAAAATTATGATATTATTTCTTTTACCGGAAGTCTTTCGACTCTCACCATCGCTTGCTTCAATTTTTTCCGGTTGAACGTTGTTGTCAGTATGGGCAACGCAATTGTCAACTACGCGCTCCTCTTCCGGATGATCTCTTTCTATAACTACATCAGATTGCTCTTCCACAGGTTCGGCTATTGTCGGCTCTGTCATAATATCCGGCTGCTCAACATTATCCGTATCCTCTTGTGGCACATCGTTTTCAGGAGTATCTTCTACTGTTTCTTCAGGAACATTTTCTATGTTGTCATCTGCATTTACGTCCTTATCTTCTAAATCATTATTTCTAACCTCCTGTGGCACATCATCGATACGTGGCTCATCATTAATACGCTGCTCATCGTCGGTACGTTGCTCCTCATCATAGTTCACATCCTCTGAAATATCACTATTATCCATGTCAGAGAAATCCACACCATCATTTATTATTACTGTCTCAAACTGAGCAAAAGGCTGATTTACTCTGTTCTTAAGCGAAGTTTCAGGAGTGAACGAAATCTTGTTACGTCCTTCAATGATTATTCGTCTGCCATTGTTTACATTAACACTTTCGCGGGCATTAACACTTTGTATTTTGAATGTGCCAAGTCCCTTGACCTTAACCTGTTTGTCATTATTCTGTAAGCCTGAATTTATGACATCAAACATGTATGTTACAAATAATTCAGCTTCTTTTTGGGTAAGATCGTATTTTGTAACAAGCGCAGAAGCTAAATCTGATATTTTATTCATTTTCTGATTTTCTTAATTTCTCCTTTATAGATGCGACGGGCTTGAAATTTAATACGATCTTTGGAGGAACCATCATTCTCTGACCTGTCGATGGATTGACGACAATACGTTCCATTCTGTTTTTCAACTCAAACGTACCAAAATTCGGAATGAAGACATTTTCTCCATTATCGAACTTAGAAGCCATCTTCTCTATGATGCAACGTACATATTTTTGCGTATTGTCCTGTGTATATCCACACCTCTGAGACAATTCGAATATATATTCCTTATTATTCATTTCATCAAAACCTTTTCAAATCATCTCTGCATACAGATCATATTCATTGCTGTCTATTATCCTGACATTATAAAATGACCCAATATGAAGCTCATCGTCTGATTTTATCAATACCTCAGGATCGACCTCCGGAGAACAGAACTCGGAGCGTCCAATGTAATATTCATCTTCCTTACGGTCTATTATCACGCGCATGGTGCTTCCTACCTTCTGCGCTTCAATCTCCGCACTTATTTCCTGCTGCAAGGTCATAATTGCATCCAGTCGCTGCTGTTTTACCTCATAGGGGACATCATCTTCATAATGCAACGCACTGTATGTTCCATCCTCCTCAGAGTAAGCAAAAACTCCCAGTCTTTCAAATCTTGCCCACTTGACAAATTCCATCAATTCCTGGAAATCGCTCTCGGTCTCACCGGGGAAACCTACCATAAGAGTTGTCCTTATATGTATTCCCGGAACTTCTTTTCTTATTTCTGAAATAAGTTGGATGGTTTCTTCTTTTGTGACATTTCTATGCATGCGGGACAAGACATTGTCTGATATATGTTGCAGTGCAATGTCAAGATACTTACATACATTTTTCTTTTCTCTTATGACAGTAAGCAAGTCTTTCGGAAATTTATTTGGATAAGCATAATGCAATCTGATCCATTCCACGCCTTCTATTTCAGAAATGTCGCTGATGAGATCAGCGATATGCTGTTTGCCATCAATGTCTATACCATAATAAGTGAGCTCTTGAGCAATTATCTGAAATTCTTTGACTCCATTTGCAACCAGACTTCTTACTTCCTGCAGTATGTCTTCTTTTGGACGACTTACATGACGTCCTGTTATTAATGGTATCGCGCAATATGCACATCTCCTGTCACATCCCTCACTTATCTTTATATAGGCATAATGTGACGGTGTGGTCAGGTGACGCTGTCCGACACAAGTCTTGACTTCTCCTTTTCCTAAATCTGTCAGCAGTTGTTTATAATTGAACTTGCCATAATATTTATCTACCTGAGGGATCTCTTTTTCAAGTTCTTTCTGATACCTCTGCGAAAGACATCCCATCACAAATAATTTGCTGATTCGTCCCTCCTCTTTTGCCTTGACCAATTCTAAGATTGTATCAATGCTCTCCTGCTTGGCATCCTCAATAAATCCACATGTATTTATTACTACAATCTCACCATCTATTTTTTCGGAATCATGAGTGCAATGATAACCATTCGCCTCAAACTGTTTCATAAGAATCTCGCTATCTACAAGATTCTTAGAACATCCCATTGTAATGAAATCAATCTGTCCTTTTTTCATTGCTTACTAAATAAGGAATCCACGAACTGGCGTTTATTAAACAATTGAAGTGCATCCATAGACTCTCCCAGTCCTATATACTTAACAGGAACTTTCAACTGATCACTGATTCCTATTACGACGCCACCTTTTGCCGTACCGTCTAATTTTGTTATGGCAAGAGAACTGATCGGGGTTACAGAAGAAAATTGTTTGGCCTGCTCAAATGCATTCTGACCTGTACTACCATCCAATACGAGCAACACTTCGTCCGGTGCTTCGGGCAGGACTTTCTTCATGACATCTTTTATCTTTTTCAGCTCATTCATAAGACCGACCTTATTATGAAGTCGGCCTGCAGTATCAATTAAAACGACGTCGGCACCGTTTGCTTTTGCAGATGAAAGCGTATCAAACGCTACAGATGCCGGATCTGAGCCCATTTGTTGTTTGATAACAGGTACTCCGACACGTTCGCCCCATATACAGATCTGCTCTACAGCTGCAGCCCTAAATGTATCGGCAGCACCTATATAAACTTTCTTGCCGGCTTTCTTAAACTGATATGCCAACTTACCGATAGTGGTTGTCTTGCCTACTCCATTTACACCTACAACAAGTATCACATAAGGTTTATGATCCTGTGGTAATTCCCAGTCGTCATTATCCCCATTGTTGTTTTCCGTTAACAAGTTGGTTATTTCACTTCTTAGAATCTCATTCAATTCTGAAGTAGAAACATATTTATCACGTGCGACACGTTCTTCTATACGATGTATGATTTTCAATGTCGTGTCAACACCTATGTCGGAAGTTATTAAAACCTCTTCCAGATTATCAAGGACATCATCGTCTATCGTTGATTTGCCGGTTATAGCTCTCGTCAACTTATTAAATACACTGAATTTTGTCTTTTCAAGTCCGTCATTCAGTATTTCCTTTTTTTTCTTATTGAAAAGTCCGAATATTCCCATTTATTATTTGATATTATGACTGCAGTAATCAGAATAAAAATATTTCTAATGCAAAAATAATAAAAATTATTGATATTCAGAAAAAGACAAACCCATTCTCGTTTGTTTTAAAAAGAAACAGGTAAAGAAATTCTGTTAAATATTTCTTTACCTGTTATGTTTTTATTCCGGCACTTTATATTTATCACCTGTCATTTTAACAAATTGTCTTGCGTAGCTTTCGGGGTATCCCGGGCGTTCTACGCTTGCCCCGATTCCTGTTTTGGTTCTTTTGAAAGTACCATTTTCTTCAGGCTTGATAGTCATATCATTATATTTAACAATCAAATATACAGCAAGCGTTTTCCACCTGTCCAACATCTCCTGCGCTTTAGTATTACTATAATCATTAAGATATTTTATTGCTGCATTCTTATCTGATTTATACAACTCTAAAGCTTTAGCCTCGATATTCTTCTGATTATTAAAATAATCTGTTTCCAAACTATCACGTACTGCCTTTAATGACGGGAACATCATGCTGTATCTCGGATAAACCATATTGCTGACCCAATTGCATACCCAGAATGCATTTTTATCAGAGAATGTGACAGCATCGGCTCCTGGAGTATTATAACATTCCGGCTGAACAGTGTTTCCGCAATATATCGGAGTATATGCAATCATGTTTGCATCATCATTGCCAAACCATAATACTCCACCGATCTCACGTGGAAGCCATGATCTCATCTGTGAAACAAAAGAGAATCCACTTTGCTGTGTACTTATAGGACGTTCATTGAAATATGTCTTACCATCAACAGTATATGTCAATGGTGTAGGCCTGTATGGCATCTGCCATATTCCACCGCCTATATCAGTTGAGTCTATTGCCAGTGGAGTTCCCTCATAATGATCTCTCATGCACTGCTCAATATCCAGAACACTCACCTTTCTGTTCGGTACAATCCACAGCGGCATATCTTCGGCGTTCGGATCTTCTCCCAAAGCCCATGGCAGATATTTATCAAAGTCATCATTGAAATGTCTGAAGAAGCTCCATACACGTGCGTCACAGAATCGTCTTCCCTGGAAATCAGGCTTTGCGTACGCCATCTTCCAAGAGAAATCCTCATCACGGCCGGTGAACCATCCGTTCTTTCTTGCATACTTTATGACATCCTTTGAATATAAAACATTCTCCTTGTCTTTCATGTTGAATTTTCCTATACGGCTTTGGTTCGCATGAGCACAGATTGCATTATCCGGAATACGAATCGCAACCCATACAGCTTTCTTGGAGCCGGGGCCCATTCCCATCATTTCCATTATCCAGGCTTCATTCGGATCGCAAATCGTAAATGTTTCACCTTCAGAGCAATATCCGTATTTATTGGCCAGAGTCGTCATAACATTTATAGCCTCCCTCGCGGTTTTACTCCGCTGCAATGCTATATATATAAGAGAGCCATAATCCAGGATACCTGTTGTATCAACCATCTCCATACGACCGCCATATGTGGTTTCAGCAATAGTAACCTGATACTCATTTATATTTCCTATTACGTTGTATGTTTCTTGAGCCTCCGGAATTTCTCCATGATATTCTTTCGTATCCCAGTCATATATTTTACGCATTTCACCCTTTGCATGTTTTGCAGCAGGATAATGACATAATCCAATAAACATACCATAATCATCGGCATTGTATGTACAAATTACAGATCCATCAATACTTGCTTTCTTACCGACAATTAAATTTGTGCAACAATAGGCAATTGAAGCACACATCAATAACATAAATAAAATTACAGATTTTCTCATATTTCTAATATTTTATTAGTGCTGTATATGTGTTAGCATTATTTCTATTATCTATTGCTATGATATTCAGTTTATGTGACTTGCCTGTTTTTCTTATATAGTTTCTTAAATTACACTGACATAATCCCTTCTTTGAGACATTATCAAAAACAATCAGAGTGTTATCAACGTATCCATAACATTGCTTCAAACCACTTCCGTTATCATAGATACTTGCCTTTATTATATGACTGAATGTCCATGCCTCTTTTTGTATCGGCAAAATAACGGGAGGAGTGTCGTCATATTTAATTTCATAAGAGTCACCAATATCCCGTATAAAGCCTGTTACCCATCCATTTTTATAAATTCCACCGAAATAGCGTGGAAATCCATGACTGTTTGAAATGTACAGTTTACTTGTTTCTTTTATATTCTTATTACACTTAATGGATATTTGCGCATATCTGACTAAAGGTAACGACCTGCTACTGAAGGAATAGCTATCCGACAATTTTTCAGGTTGTTTATTTATTACAGGGAATATCTGTTTATCTTGTGTTAATGAGTATGGCTTTACTGTTAAATGCACATCAGAGAAACTTATATTATTTATTCTGTTCCATAAAATGCGGCGGAATATATTTGTTCGTTGCTTCTTTGATATATTATAAGGTTTACCTTCAACTACAAAATTGTATTCATTGCTATTTCCCCAAAAATCTGTAATGATATAAGAAATATGGTAGTCACGTTCCTCGTTGAAAACGACATATCCCCTATTACTGTCTATCTCATATATAGGCAAATAATTTCCCGGCTCAACAAATGATTTCATATACCATACACCTGTTTTAATAAAATGGGCATAATCTCCACAATAATCCATCACACGTGTCAATCCTACAGGAATTCTTGCAACATCGCTCTCAAAGACTTTTCTCCCGTCAACAATCAACTGGGTTTTACGAATACCATATCTGTTATAGGTATTATCCATATAATCGTTCGCCCAAATACCAAATCCTATTTTTCCCCATGCATTCAATTTATGGCTGATACCTGCTGAAGATAATGAAAAGCTTTGTTTTTGGGTTGATCCACAAAATACACCTTCACCTTCCTGAGGATACACCATAAGACCATGCGCTAAAGGACGCGTGGTGTCTTTTATGTATTTTCCAAGGAAATTCAACGGATCTACCATATCTCCACTTTCAGATTCATACATTTCCATATGAATATGAGGAGCAGTACTTGCTCCGGTATTTCCACTTACAGCAAGCAATTGTCCTTTCGCGACCGGACATTCTTCTGGAGATAACGCTATGTCTATATTATAGTTCTTATTTTTCTGTTGCCTTTTCTTAACAATATTTTCTATCTTCGGGCAAAATGCATTTAAATGACAAAACATGCTGGTATAACCTTCAGGATGCTTCACATATATTGCCTTTCCGTAACCGTATTTTCCGACAACAACTCTTGATACATATCCCGAACCGATTGATAGAACGGCCTTATTCTCTACCCGTTCAGTTTTTATGTCGATTCCTCCGTGAAAATGGTGTGCACGTGGCTCACCAAAATTTCCCGCCAGTGAAATCTCATAATTCACAGGCGGGATAAAACTTATAATTGATAATAATATACTTATAAACATCAGCAAGCTTTAAAGCTCATATCTAAACATTTTACAGAATGAGTCAATGCTCCTACAGAAATGAAATCTACTCCACATTCCGCATAGCTACGTATTGTATCATACGTAATACCACCACTCGATTCTGTTTCATATCTTCCATTGATTATTTCTACAGCCTTTTTGGTATCCTCTACAGAGAAATTGTCCAACATTATACGATTTACTCCTCCATGAGAGATTACCTGATTGAGTTCTTCAAAGGAACGGACCTCTATCTCAATTTTCAGATCAAGATTCTTCTCCTTCAAATATTCATGACAACGATTTATGGCGTTTTCTATACCTCCGGCAAAATCAATGTGATTATCCTTCAACAGAATCATATCAAACAATCCTATTCTATGATTCATTCCACCTCCAATACGTACGGCTTGTTTTTCAAGGATACGCATACCGGGAGTTGTCTTACGGGTATCAAGTATATGTGTTTTTGTTCCCTCTATGCGTTTCACATATTTGTTAGTCATTGTTGCGATACCACTCATGCGCTGCATGATATTAAGCATAAGACGTTCCGTCTGCAATAACGAACGTACTTTTCCTGTAACGACCATTGCGATATCACCAACCTTAACCGGCTCTCCGTCATTAATAAGAACCTCAACTGACATAGTAGGGTCAAACCTATTGAATACCTTTTTGGCAATCTCAACACCGGCCAATATTCCATTATCCTTTATAAGCAGATGCGACTTACCCATTGCATCTTCCGGTATACAACATAATGTTGTATGATCTCCATCTCCTATATCTTCAGCAAAAGCGAGATCAATCAGACGTTCTTCTAATTCGTTTACACTTAACATATTATTCTAAGATTAAATTTGATATTCTTTATTACTTAATATTTTATTATCCTTATAAGCTATAAGATTATTTTCAGAACGCATAATTATAATTGTTCCTCCAATCCATTCTGTATGTGCCAGCTCTTTTGTTAGTTCGTAAAAAGCGACGACCTTATTATCTTCTACTTCTACAACACCATTTACTATTATAGTATCCTCAAAAATGATACGATTTGCAGCAAACCTTCTTTTATTGGCCATGAGCGTTGTTCCTTTTCAATTCTGCCGGCAGAAATCTTTTATCTACAGGTCGTACTAAAGTCCTTTCCGGTTGCTTGGATTCAATAGGCCTGTGAGTATTGTTCTGGTGTATCGTTGCCGGTGACGGAGACAGAGAATCTCTTTTTATCAACCGGATACTATCATTTTTGTGTACCGCCGGCATTTTTCCCTGACGCATTCTAATTAATCGTATATTATATACAACCATCAATCTGAGTGTCGTCGATGAAGATGTCGCTTTATCCTTATCGTTTACCAGGAAATATCCCGAAATAGCCTTTATACCAAGATTTCGTGTATCTTCTATTTGCAGATGATAACTAGAAGTTGACGTTATATTTATTGTACGCGAGGCCACACTATCATTATTGAATGTCAGACTCAATGATGCCACAGCATTTCTCATGCCATCCTGATAGATGAATCGTGTATCAAAATCAAGAATAATCTTATCTCCTTTATGAAAGGCTGTATCTGCCTTTATATTATACATATAGATATTTGATGCCTCCTGAGGATAAAGCACTAACATCTTTCTTCTGTTCCATATGTCTGTAGTGTCAGAACTTGATGCAAGATTTCCAAATTTGTTTATCTCACTCACAGATGCGCCTTGTGCCGCAGCCTCATTTGTAAACCTCTCGACTAAATTTTTATATATATCGTGCAAAACTTTAGTGTGTCTGTTATAATATAGCAGCGAACTGTCTAATTCAGCTTGTGATACACCATACTTGTTCAATATATTTGCCTTAAATGATCGGATTGATAGTGAATCACCACCATTTAATCTGGCAATTTCTTCCGCTAAATGATATTCATACAAAATATCTTCCATCTCATCAGGTTGTATATATTCATCATCAACAGAAGGTTTACATGAAAATAAACCAAATAGGACGAGAATAACACAGATTAATCCTTTTGCCATATGAAATGAAAGACTATTATTCATACTCTTAAATTATCCCAATCATTCGATTGTAATATAATATTCTCTTAGAGCTGTATCAGACTTTTTTATCACGGAATAATACATCATTTATACTTTCTAATTCTTTTCGATAGAATAAGAAAAGTATGACAGCTCCTACGCTTATGCATGCATCAGCAAAATTGAATACGGGAGAAAAAAATATGAATTCTTTACCGCCCCAATACGGAAACCAATCAGGCCATGTAGTTACTATCAGCGGGAAATAAAACATATCGACAACCTTGCCATGCAGAAATGATGCGTATCCACTTCCGAAAGGAACGAGGTTAGCCACGTCAAATGGAGTGGAAGCATCGAATATCAATCCATAGAACATTGAGTCGAATATGTTCCCGGCAGCACCAGCCAAAATTACAGACAGACAGACAACATAGCCTCTCGAATGTTCCCGCTTAACAAGTTTACAAATATAATATCCGATGACGCCAATCAGAACAATTCTGAACAAGCTCAATACCAATTTATTAAAAAATGTAATGCCATAAGCCATTCCATTATTTTCAATAAATTCTATGAAGAACCAGTCCGTAATACGTATTGATTCTCCCAAACACATATTTGTTTTCACCGTGATTTTGATTATCTGATCGATAATCAAAATCACGATAATTAACAATACGGATAATCGTCCATCAGAAATATTTATCCCTTTTTTCATTTCTTACGTGCGTTCTTTGATGCTACGCTGAGTGTTGCATGCGGAACAGCACGTAAGCGCTCTTTTGGAATCAGCTCTCCTGTTATACGATCTATACCATATGTTTTGTTTTCAATTCTTACCAAAGCTGCCTCAAGTCCTTGAATGAATTTCTGCTGGCGATTTGCCATCTGTACCAAATCCTCCTTAGATTGAGAGGCACTGCCCTCCTCTAGCGCCTTATATGTTGGTGACGTATCATCAACATCGTTACCGTCGGCATTCATAAGCTGTTTCATCATAGCACTCTGATCGCGACGAGCAAGACGCAATTTCTCATTTATGATCGCGCGGAACTCTTCCAGTTCGCTGTCAGTATAACGTGTCTTTTCAGCCATAATTTAATAGTTTTAAATGTCCCAAATAAGTTGCAGGCCTATTTTAACCTTTAGCTTTCTCTATTTTTATATTCAATTTATATTCATCGAAATCAACAACTACACCATCATTATCGGCAATAGTTATACTATCAGCCAATACCTGGCTCTTGATATAGTCTGCGTATTGCGATATGGCAGCATCAGTATTTGCATCCGGTGAAACCACTACATTGATTCTGTCAGTAATCTCATATGCATTATCCTTACGCATATTCTGAATTCTGTTGACGAGTTCACGTGCAATACCTTCTCGTTTCAATTCGTCTGTAAGTTCTATTTCCAAAGCCACGGTAAGGTTACCTTCATTTGAAACAAGCCATCCAGGAATATCCTCACTTATAATCTCTACATCAGCCAATTCCACTTTTACAGTGTTTCCTTCTACATCTAAATCAAGGTATCCATTGTTTTCGAAATCATTGATTTGGGTTTGAGTAAGACCACCGATCTGAGCAGCAATACCCTTCATCAGCTTGCCGAACTTCTTTCCCATAGTACGGAAGTTGCACTTTACTTTCTTGACAAGTACATCAGAACCTTCTACAAATTTCAGACTCTTGACATTAACTTCATTCAAAATAAGTGCTTCTACGGCTTCAATGTGTCTTCTCTGTTCAGCATCCACAGCAGGAATCATAATCGCTTTCAACGGCTGGCGCACCTTTATGTTTACTTTACGACGCAGAGCAAGAATCATTGAGGTGATCTTCTGGGCCATACTCATTCTTGCCTCAAGTTCTTTATCAATAAACTTTTCGTTGACGACAGGATAATCTGAGAGATGCACTGACTCGACATGCTCTTTTCCTGTTACGTTTATCAGATCCATGAACAGTTGGTCTGAATAGAATGGAGCAAATGGTGCAAGCAACTTGGCGACAGTAGCCAGACACGTGTACAATGTTTGGTATGCACTCATCTTATCCTTACTCATCTCCTTACCCCAGAAGCGCTTTCTATTAAGACGTACATACCAGTTGCTCAAGTCGTCATTTACAAATGACTCTATCAGACGTCCTGCCTTAGTCGGATTATAGTCCTCCATCTCAGCGTCAACATTCTTTATAAGTGTATTAAGCACTGACAAAATCCAACGATCTATTTCCGGACGTTCCTCAAGCTTGATATCATCCTCGCTATAATCAAATCCGTCAACATTAGCATATAGCGCAAAGAACGAATACGTATTATACAACGTGCCGAAGAACTTACGACGTACTTCATCCACACCATCAGGATTAAACTTCAGATTATCCCATGGTTCAGAGTTTGTCATCATATAGAATCTAACAGCATCTGCGCCATATTTATCAATCATCTCGAAAGGATCAGTTACATTTCCGACATGTTTGCTCATCTTGTTGCCCTTGGCATCAAGTACAAGTCCAGATGAAATTACATTCTTGAATGCAACACTATCGAACACCATTGTTGCAATAGCATGCAATGTGAAGAACCAACCACGCGTCTGATCTACACCTTCATTTATGAAATCTGCAGGGAACGCAGTTCTATCATCTATTTTATCCTTATTCTCAAAGGGATAATGTATCTGTGCATACGGCATAGAACCGCTATCAAACCATACGTCAATAAGGTCTGTCTCGCGCTTCATCGGTTTGCCACTCTCACTTACAAGTGTTATTTCATCAACAAACGGACGATGAAGATCTATGCGGTCATAGTTTTCTTTGCTGTAATCATCCGGAACAAATCCAAGATCCTTCAATGTATTGGATTTCATGAAGCCGGCAGCAACACTTTTTTCAATTTCATCGTATAGTTCGTGTATGGAACCGATACATATTTCGTTGCCATCCTCATCACGCCATATTGGCAGCGGTGTACCCCAGAAACGGCTACGTGACAGATTCCAATCATTAAGATTCTCCAGCCAGTTGCCAAATCGCCCGGTACCAGTCGATTCCGGTTGCCAGTTAATGGTTTTGTTCAGCTCAACCATTCTATCCTTTTTCGCAGTAGAACGTATGAACCAGCTATCAAGCGGATAGTATAGAATAGGTTTGTCTGTACGCCAGCAGTGTGGATAGCTATGTACATGCTTTTCTATCTTGAATGCTTTATTCGAAGATTTCAGATCCATACAGATAGAGATGTCGAGTGTTTCATCCTTATCTGTCAGAGTATCATCGTATGCATTCTTAACATATCTTCCTGCATATTGATTCCAAAGTTCTACATTCACATGATTAGCAACAAATTCAGGATCAAGATCCTCTGTAAGGAAATATTTACCTTGCAAATCCACAACAGGACGTTCCTGTCCTTTCTTATCTATAACCACAATAGGCGGCACTCCGGCCTTCTTTGCCACAAAAGCATCGTCAGCGCCGAAGTTCGGAGCGATATGTACAATTCCTGTACCATCTTCTGTCGTCACGTAATCTCCAGGAATGACACGGAAAGCGCCATCAGTCAATGGAGATATGAATGGAAGAAGCTGCTCGTATTCCATACCAACCAGGTCTGGGCCGAGATAACGAGCTATAATCTTCCAAGGTATCACCTTATCTCCTTTTTTATACGAACTG
>ULWM01023503.1_pt1 | contig 14142 bp, 7 predicted proteins | sample 1960331 | NCBI WGS metagenome assembly ULWM01 (sample SAMEA4835812, study PRJEB28245) | human gut metagenome | biome: gut microbiome; material: fecal sample | place: Denmark | collected 2008 | reverse complement strand
ATTAAAAGAGAATGAGACAATAGATAGCTTCTGTGATGAGCTTTTCCCTGTAATATTTGATCCAACTATTCTCCCGAAGCGCGTGAACAAGGCCGATAAACAGGATTTGGTGATTACGTCGGCATGCAATTATTATGAGAATGTTACACAAGACGAAGTAGAAAGATTCTATAATGACATGAAAGACGAGTCAGACGAGGAGATGCCTTCCTATGGACTTAATTCAAAACTTGTAAAGCGCGATGGTAAGCTCCTGGAATACAAGTGGATAGAATCCGGAATGTACGGGCCTGCAATTAAACAGATTATTTATTGGCTTGAGAAAGCCCGGAGCGCTGCTGAGAACGAACAGCAGAAAGCTATAATATCAATTTTGATTGATTATTATCGTACGGGAGATCTGCGTACGTTCGACCGCTTCTCCATTGAGTGGTTGAAAGAGACTGACGGATTGATTGATTTCATAAATGGTTTTATTGAAGTGTATGGTGATCCTCTTGGTCTGAAGGCATCATGGGAGGGTTTTGTCTCCTATAAGGATAAGGAAGCGACACGTCGTGCCCAGACTATAAGCGACAACGCGCAATGGTTCGAAGACCATTCGCCTGTAGATCCTCGTTTTAAGAAAAAAGAAGTAAAAGGCGTTATTGCGAATGTAGTGTGTGCTGCTATGTTGGGCGGCGATGAATATCCGTCGTCAGCAATAGGAATAAATCTTCCAAATGCGGATTGGATACGTGCACGTTACGGTTCCAAGAGTGTTACGATAGGTAATCTTACAGAGGCTTATGATAAGGCGGCTGTTGGCAATGGATTCAAAGAAGAGTTCGTCATAGATGAGCCGACGCTTGAGCTTATCAAGAAATATGGCAATATATGTGATGATTTACATACCGATCTGCACGAATGTCTTGGACATGGAAGCGGACAGCTTCTGCCGGGTGTTTATCCGGATGCCTTAAAAGCATACGGCAACACAATAGAAGAAGCCCGCGCCGATCTTTTTGGATTATATTATATCGCCGACGAGAAGTTATGCGAACTTGGCCTGCTTGATAATCCGGAGGCTTATAAGTCACAATATTATACATACATGATGAACGGTATGATGACTCAATTAACACGCATCAAACCGGGACATCAGATAGAGGAAGCCCATATGCGCAATAGGGCATTGATTGCCCGTTGGGTGTATGAACATTCCGATGGTGTTGTACGGCTTGTAAAGAAAGACGGAAAGACATACATCGATATAACCGACTATCAGGCTTTACGTTCATTGTTTGCCAAGCTCCTTGCCGAGATACAGCGCATCAAGAGCGAAGGCGATTATGAGGCCGCAAAAGAATTGGTTGAGACGTATGCCATAAATATTGACCCTGCTTTACATTCAGAAGTTCTGGAAAGATATGCGGCATTAGACATCGCACCTTATAAAGGTTTCATAAATCCTTGGATGAAGCCTGTTTATGATGAAAATGGTAATATGGTTGATATCGAGGTCGATTATGCCGAAAGCTATGAGCATCAGATGCTGAGATATTCTTCAGAATATGGATTTTTATAAAAAATATTAAGATGGATCAGACATCAGAAAACATACGAAAGATAAAGAGAACATTCCACTTGTTCATGAATGGTATTACCTCCCGCTCAATGCGTGAGAAGGGTCTCGAATATAAAGTGAATTGGGGAATACCGTTGGCTCAACTCAAAGAGATTGCTTCTGAATATGAAAAAAGTTACGATTTAGCTACGGGATTATGGAAAGATGATATCAGGGAATGTAAGATTCTTGCAACCATGCTCATGCCGGCAGACGAGATGTCGCACGAGCTTGCCGAAGATTGGATTATGCACACCACGTCAGTGGAAATAGCGGAGATGTGTGCGCTCAATTTATTCCAGAATATCAAGGACGCGCATTTGCTGGCTTTAAAATGGATGTCGAGCGGGAATATTATTGCCGAAATATGTGCCTATCATATATTCAGCCGATTGATGATGAAAGGATTCCGGCCGGACAAAGAGCAGTCCGACGTTTTCCTGAATAGCATACGTAAGACACTTGCCGGAGATAATTCGGCCTTGAAGCATGCTGCCATGAATTGTCTTTCGCGTTTTATGTCAATAGACGACAGTTATTCCGCAATGGCAGATTCTGCTTTGGAAGATATTAAAACTGATATTTTTTAATTGCAGATATACCATTATTAGATAAAAAAACGTAACTTTGTGGCATATCTGCTGTGATATATATTCCACGTAATACGAATTTTTTAAATTTCAAATAAATGAATACAGGTAAAGTTGATGTTCTGCTTGGTCTTCAGTGGGGAGACGAAGGTAAAGGAAAGGTTGTCGATGTACTTACTCCAAGATATGATGTCATTGCCCGTTTCCAGGGCGGACCTAATGCTGGTCACACTTTGGAGTTCGAAGGACAGAAATATGTGCTGCGTAGCATACCGTCAGGCATATTCCAGGGAGGAAAGGTCAATATTATCGGCAATGGAGTTGTACTTGCTCCGGATTTGTTCATGGATGAAGCTAAAGAGCTTGAAAAGAGTGGCCATGATCTTAAATCGCGTTTATATATATCAAAGAAAGCACATCTGATAATGCCTACCCATCGTGTGCTCGACCGGGCATACGAGTCGCTGAAAGGTGACCATAAGGTAGGAACAACCGGTAAGGGCATCGGACCGACATATACAGATAAGGTTTCACGTAACGGATTGCGTGTTGGTGATATCTTTGACGACTTCGAAAGAAAATACGCTGAGCACAAAGCTCGCCATGAGGCAATACTGAAATCGCTTGGATATACTGACTATGACATCAGTGCTGATGAGAAGCGATGGATGGAGGGTGTGGAGTACATGCGCCAGTTCAATTTCATTGACAGTGAGCATTTCGTTAACCAGCAGTTAAGAGAAGGCAAGAATATCCTTTGTGAGGGAGCTCAGGGAACCATGCTTGATGTAGATTTCGGAAGCTATCCGTATGTCACATCTTCCAATACCATATGTGCAGGAGCATGCACCGGTCTTGGTATCGGTCCTAATAAGGTAGGCAATGTCTATGGCATTATGAAGGCTTATTGCACACGTGTAGGTTCAGGACCATTCCCGACAGAGCTTTTTGATGAGACTGGCAGTAAAATACGTCAGCTTGGTCATGAGTACGGCGCTGTTACAGGACGTGAGCGTCGTTGCGGATGGATTGACCTTGTAGCACTCCGTTATGCCATAATGGTTAACGGCGTCACAAGCCTTATAATGATGAAGAGCGATGTCCTTGATGGTTTTGATACAATTAAGGCGTGCGTGGCTTACAAACAGAATGGTAAGGAGACAAGAGACTTCCCGTATAATATAGAGAAAGACATCGAACCTGTATATGTTGACATACCGGGATGGAAAACAGATATGACAGGTTTTACCGATGAGTCGCAGTTCCCGAAGGAATTTAATGATTATATTGAGTTCCTTGAAAAAGAGCTTGAGACTCCAATTGATATTGTTTCGATAGGTCCGGACCGCGAACAGACAATTGTTAGAAAGAAGTAAAAGACATCATAAATGAATAAACCAAATATACCTAAGGGCACACGTGACTTTTCGCCGTTAGAGATGGCGAGACGCAACTATATATTCAATACAATAAAGGAAGTCTTTTCGCTTTATGCCTTTCAACAGATAGAAACACCTGCCATGGAGACACTCCATACCCTTATGGGTAAATATGGTGAGGAAGGTGACAAGCTGCTGTTCAAGGTTCTGAATTCCGGTGATTATATGAGTAAGGTGAGCGATGAGGAGCTTGCCGAACGCAATCCGCTTAAACTTGCTCCAAAACTCTGTGAGAAAGGACTGCGCTATGATCTGACCGTCCCGTTTGCGAGATATGTTGTCATGCATAGGGAGGAGCTGCAACTGCCGTTCCGCCGCTATCAGATACAGCCTGTATGGCGTGCCGACCGTCCGCAGAAAGGACGTTACAGAGAGTTCTATCAGTGTGACGCCGATGTTGTAGGCTCCGATTCGTTGCTTAATGAAGTGGAGCTTATGCAGATGGTTGATACTGTTTTTGAGCGTCTTGGCGTTCGTGTTGTCATCAAGATAAACAACCGTAAGATTCTTGCCGGCATAGCCGAAGTGATAGGGCAGGCAGATAAGATTGTCGATATAACCGTCGCTATAGACAAACTCGATAAGATTGGTGTGGATGGAGTAAATGCGGAACTGCGCGATTGTGGTATTCCTGACGATGCGATAGAGAAACTCCAACCCATCATCAATATGAGCGGTACCAATGAATCTAAGCTGGACGTTATAAGCAACGTGCTTTCATCGTCTGAGACAGGACTGAAAGGCGTTGAGGAAGTAAGATACATTCTTGACAAGCTCAAGTTGTGTAATCTTAAGAACGAGGTTCAATTGGATCTTACTCTTGCACGCGGTCTCAACTATTATACCGGTGCAATTTTCGAGGTGAAGGCTCTCGATTTCCCGATAGGCAGCATTTCCGGAGGTGGCCGTTACGACAATCTTACTGGAATATTTGGTATGCCTGGCCTCAGTGGAGTAGGCATATCTTTTGGCGCAGACAGAATATATGATGTGCTGAATGGTTTGAATCTTTATCCGGAGGAAGCCATGAATTCCACACAGTTGCTGTTTATCCATTTCGGAGAAACCGAGACAGCTTATTGTATGCCGCTTGTACAGAAATGCCGTCAGGCAGGCATCGCCACCGAAATGTATCCGGACTCGTGCAAGATGAAGAAACAGATGAATTATGCCAATGCAAAGGGTATTGCTTACGTTGCTCTTGCCGGTGAAAACGAAATTGCCGAGGGTTTGGTAACTGTTAAGGATATGAAGACTGGCGAGCAGAAGAAGGTGAGCCCTGATGAGCTTATCTCTGTTGTGGCAGGCTGAATGTAGCAGTTGTTTCTAAGACAATTTTTATATACATAATAGACCTATGTGTCGTCACAATTTGTCCCGATATTTATTATTGGTACGGATATGACGGCACATAAGTTTTTTATATCGTATTCTTGTATTTTGCCATCATCTTATAAAATTTAAAATCAGTGATGCTAAACCATTTGATATACAAAATATTTTTATAACTTTGTGTACAATGGTTATAGCAATTATTGTTCGTTATTCTTTTTATCTCAATACTATAAAGACACGACAATTTCTGCTAATATATTAACTTACAGATATTTAATATTCATAGAACCTACGTTATAATATATGAGTGGAGAAGATTTGCAGAGACAAACATCTGTCAATATACAGGAGAAGGCCAATCTTATATGGTCCATTGCCGATAAACTGGTAGGATTATACAAGCCGCATGAATACGGAAGTGTGATTCTTCCCATGTGTGTCATCAAGCGTTTTGAAGACACGTTGGCTCCTACCAAGGATGCCGTCATCAAGATGAACGAGGATCTCGATGCCAAGGGGATCACCGTAAAGAAAGGTTTCCTTGAGGCGGCGGCCAAACAGCATTTCTACAATACCAGCAAGTTTACTTTCGACATCTTGCTGGCCGATCCCGACAATATTAAGGACAATTTCGAGAACTACCTGAATCATTTCTCGGAGAATGTGATTGACATCATCGACCGTATGGACTTCTACAATGAGATCAAGAAGCTGGACGATAACAACCGTCTTTATCTCGTCATCAAGGAGTTTTGTTCAACGAAGGCTTATCTGGGAGCCGATGTAGTTTCGGCGGTAGATATGGGCTATATCTTTGAGGAACTGGTGCGGAAATTCTCGGAGTCATACAACGACCAGGCGGGAGCGCACTTCACGGCGCGCGACATCATCTATCTGATGGGCGAACTGCTCGTGGGCGACCATGAGCAGGAGATGAGGGACGAGGGCATCGTGGCCTCCATCTACGACATGGCGATGGGCACCAGCCAGATGCTGGCCTGTCTGGATGAGCGGTTCCGCAAGATTGATCCCGAGGCGGAGATCACCTGCTACGGTCAGGAGCTCAATCCGCAGACCTATGGCATCGCCAAGGCCGATATGCTGATCAAGGGCGGCAATGCCGACAATATGCGTTTGGGCGATACGTTGGGCGATGACCAGTTCAAGGGTTACCAGTTCGACTATATCATATCCAATCCGCCCTTTGGCATCGACTGGCAGGCATCCGAGAAGCGTGTCAAGGCAGAGCACGAGCTGGGTGAGGCCGGACGCTTTGCACCGGGATTGCCGGCCAAGGGCGACGGACAGATGCTGTTCATGCTCAATGGAGTGGCCAAGCTGAAGGAAGACGGCCGTATGGCCATCATCCAGAACGGTTCTCCTCTGTTTAAGGGGGATGCCGGAAGCGGCGAGAGTGAGATCCGCGGCTATCTGCTGGAGCACGACTGGCTGGAGGCCATTGTCCAGCTGCCTAACGACCTGTTCTATAACACCGGTATTGCCACCTATATCTGGGTTGTTTCCAAAAGCAAGTCCGAGGAGCGTATCGGCAAAGTACAGCTTATTGATGCCAGCCAATGTTTTGAGAAGCTGCGCAAGCCGCTCGGCAACAAGCGTGTGGAGATTACCACAGCCTGCCGCGAACTGATCATGCAGGCTTATCACGACTTCACCAACTGGGAATATACTTCCGAAGATAATCCGGAACTGAAGGTAGAGAGCAAGATCAAGGATGTGGAGGATTTCAAGTTTACGAAACTCATCATCAACCGTCCGCTCCGTTTGGAATATAAGGATATTCATTTCGATGAGGCTACTGCCGAGGATTATAAGGAAGCGGACCGCGACTTGCTGAAAAAAGTGGCAACCTATTGGGAAGACAATATGCCGGCGGGTCAAGCGGGAATCCCGGACTTGACTTTCTTCTCGGAGTTGAAGAAGGCCAAGATAAAAGTGCCGCAGGGAAAGGTGGCTCTGCTGAGAAACTATTTCGGCAAGCGTAATGCCGACATGCCGGAAGCATACGTAAAACCCACAGATGCGAATAGCGGGTTCGCACCCGATCCGGATCTGAAGGACAGCGAGATCATCCCGTGGAAAGAGGACATCGCGGAATATCTGGACAAGAATGTACGTCCGTATGCTCCTGACTTCTGGTATAATGAGGCAGACAGCAAGATCGGTTATGAAATACCGTTTACGCGTGAGTTCTATAAATACACGCCGCTGACGCCAAGTTCCGTGATCTTCGCAGAACTGAAAAAGCTGGAGGAAAGAGAATCGGAATTGTTGTCTAAGATTCTGGGGTAATGTTATGGCCAAGATAAACAAGATATCCATCCGCTTCTTCAATGATCGGGAAGTACGTGCCATTTGGGATGACGAAAATTCCAAATGGTGGTTTTCCGTGCCCGATATTATAGGCGTGCTCAACGATCAGGATGATTATGCCAAGAACCGGAACTACTGGAAGTATCTGAAAAACAAGCTGAAGAAAGAACAAAACGAGTTGGTTAGTTCCACTAACCAACTGAAATTGATGGCTTCTGACGGAAAGCATTATATGACAGATGTACTTGATAATTCTGGAGTTCTTTCTCTTGCTGCGTGTTTTCCTAATACGAAGGCTGCCCGGTTTGTAGAATGGTTTATCAATAGCGACGAGACGATAGACGGACGAAGCAAATCAAAGGCATACGCCTTGTTCGAAAGCAGTCTGATAGACAATATAGAAGTGGGTACCGTGAAAGGCTTGCAGCAGATTCACGCTTATTTGTTTGGCGGACTATACGATTTTGCAGGACAGATACGTACGGTGAACATAGCCAAAGGCGGATTCCAGTTTGCCATGGCTCAGTATCTTCCGGACACATTGCGACAGATAGAGCGTATGCCGGAGACAAGTTTCGATGAAATCATAGACAAGTATGTGGAGATGAACATTGCCCATCCTTTTCGTGAGGGCAACGGGCGTGCTACCCGTATCTGGCTTGACCTGATGCTGAAGAAAAATCTTAAGGTTTGTGTGGACTGGAGCAATGTAGACAAGAAGTCTTATCTGGATGCGATGACGCACAGCGTGGCTAATGCCGATGAGCTGAAAGCACTTCTGCAACCTGCACTTACCGACAAGATTAATGACCGGGAAACCTTTATGAAAGGTATTGATTACTCTTACTATTACGAACAGGAGGATTGAGAATGATAGGAAATAGATACGATAAATATAAAGATAGCGGTATTGCTTGGATTGGGGAGATTCCAGAGCATTGGGAAGTGACTTCATTTAAAAGAAAAATTACTATTAATAATGGAAAAGATTATAAAGATTTTTTGGATGCAGAAGTCTATCCTGTAATGGGGTCAGGAGGTTGCTTTGCATATTGTTCAAATTACATATATGATGGAGAAGCTTTACTATTAGGTAGAAAAGGAACAATTGATAAACCTTTATATGTAAAGGGAAAATTTTGGGCTGTAGATACAATGTTTTATGCTATACCACATGCAGATTTATATTGTAAATTTGCATATTATCTTGCATTAATGTTTCCTTTTAATCTTTATTCAACTTCTACATCATTGCCAAGTTTAACACAAACAGATTTAGGCAATATACTTGTAGCTTTTCCTTTTCTTTCTGAGCAACAAGCCATAGCCGCCTACCTTGACCAAAAATGTGGTGAGATAGATGAACTGATAACTTTGCAAGAGGAAATGATAACCAAACTGCAAAGCTACAAGCAATCTGTCATTATCGAAGCGGTAACCAAAGGTTTGAATAAAAATGTCCCTTTAAAAGATAGCGGTGTAGAATGGATTGGGGAGATTCCGGAGCCTTGGAGGATTATTTGTTTAAAACGCTTATGTAGAATAAGTACAGGAAATCAAGATACTCAAGATAGTATACCTGATGGAAAATATCCTTTTTTTGTACGTTCTCCTAAAGTCGAAAGAAGCAATAATTATACTTTTGAGGGACCTTCAATTTTAATGGCTGGTGATGGAGTAGGAGCTGGAAAAGTTTTTCATCTTGCAGATAACAAATTTGCATGTCATCAGCGTGTTTATTGTATAAATCAATTTAGTGTAATAGTAAATAGAATTTATTTATTTTATTATATGAGTTCATTATTTTATAATATAATAGATAGTGCAAACTCTAAATCAACCGTAGATTCTGTAAGATTACCAATGTTAGCGGAATTTCCGGTGTGTATTCCTTTGAAATACGAGCAGCAAGCCATTGCCGATTACCTCAATCAAAAATGCAGCGAGATAGACGAGCTGATTTCCATCAAGCAACAGAAAATCGAGAAACTGAAGGAATACAAGAAATCTTTGATTTTCGAGTGCGTAACCGGAAAAAGAAAAGTGAGCTAATGTCAAGGTGCCACAGAAGAGAACTCAAAGAGCCATAATGGCACTTTGAAAAATCTCTTCTGCAAAAGCAGATGATTATCTGCTGCCATAATAAGAAAGAAAATCTGAAGAGTAAAGACAAACGAACCATGGATACCTCTGATTTGAAAGAAAAGAATTTTGAAGCCGATATAGAACGCTACCTGATCACGGAAGGCGGCTATGTCAAAGGCAACCAGGATACTTACGATAAGGAGCGGGCCATTGACATGCCGGTACTTATCTCCTTTATAGAAAAGACGCAGCCCAAGCAGTGGAAACGCTATGTAACCAAGTATGGCGACAAGGCGGAAAGGCAACTGTACCGTGTGTTTCAGGATGATGTGACGCGGTATGGCCTGATCTACGTGCTGCGCAAGGGAATCAGCGATGTGGGCATCAACATCCGGTTCTGTTATTTTGCTCCGGCTTCGTCGCTGAATGACGAACTGGTGGCCAATTACCATGCCAACATTCTTACGGTGACCCGCCAGTTTGCCTACTCCAAGCTGAACAGGAACACCATTGATATGGTGCTCTCCCTGAACGGTATTCCCGTCGTGGCCCTCGAACTGAAAAACCAGATTACGGGTCAGAACGTGGAAGACTCCAAACGGCAGTGGCGCACCGACCGCGATCCCAAGGAACCGCTGTTCCGGTTCAACAACCGTATATTGGCCTACTTCGGGGTCGATCTGTATGAGGTGGCGCTGACCACCGAACTGAAGAAGGAAAAGACTTTCTTCATTCCCTTTAATCAGGGTTCGAACGGGGCCGGAAAGGTAGGCGGTGCCGGTAATCCGGAACGCGGGGACGGAGGATATGTCACTTCTTACTTATGGGAGCACATTCTGCAGAGAGACATGTTGCTTGCCATCCTTCAGCGTTACATCTCCCGACAGGAAGAAGAAAAACTGAAGATTATCATCGACAAGCATGGTAGGGAGAAAGAAGTGACGGAAACTTCCGTGAAGATCATCTTCCCCCGCTATCACCAACTGGATGTGGTGGAGAAGCTGGTGGCCGACACGTACTATGCGAATCTCGCGAAAAAGAGAGGTGATGACAAGGAAGTGAATTATGGCATGGCGGCAGACGAAATTCCGCTATATGCGTCTCGGAAGAAACCACATGGAAATAATTTCCTGATTCAACATTCGGCCGGTTCGGGCAAGTCCAATTCCATTGCATGGCTCACTTATCGTCTGGCCGGATTGCAGGATGCGGACATGAAGAACATGTTCAACAGCGTGTTTGTCATCACCGACCGCCGTGTGCTGAACAAACAGCTACAGAGCACCATTCTCGGCTTTGACCATATCGACGGACAGATAGAGACCATCACGGATGCGGACAGCTCGGAGAAACTGGCCCGGATCATCAATGATGACAATACCAGAATCGTCATTACGACCCTTCACCGCTTCCCGGTCATCTACAAGGAGCTGACGAGCCGCAGCGGCAAGCGCTATGCGATCGTGGTGGATGAGGCCCATTCGTCGCAGTCGGGCAAGAGTGCGGAGAAACTGAAGGCCGCCTTGGCGGATACGGACGAGGCCTTGCGTGAATATGCCGAGATAGAAGAGGTTGAGGCCGAAGAACTCGAAAAGAAGAAAGACGCGCTGCTGGAGGACCTCTTGGCTCAGGGGCAGCACAGCAATCTTTTCTTCTATGCCTTCACGGCAACGCCGAAACCCAAGACGCTGCAGACTTTCGGAGAACTGGCAGAGGAAGGAGACAGCCCGGAGGACAACAGGTACGTGGCCTATCACAACTATTCGATGTTGCAGGCCATTGAAGAAGGGTTCATCCTGGATGTGCTGAAGTATTACACTACGTACGACACCACGTATGAAATCGCTAAGCGCATAGAGGCAGACCCGTCGTATGAGGAAACGCCGGCCACACGTGCCATCAAGGCTTTCCATGACAATCATCAGCATGTGATCGCCCAGAAGACGGCGATCATCGTGGAGAAGTTTAGGGAGGTGACCCTGAATGCCATACACGGCAAGGCAAAGGCCATGCTGGTGTGCTCCTCACGTGCCCATGCGGTGCGTTATTTCATGGAGGTGAAGAAGTATTGTGAGGCGAACCACATTACGGACGTGAAGCCGATGGTGGCGTTCTCAGGCACGGTGTCCTATAATGGCGTTGAATATACCGAACCGAAGCTGAATTCCACGGACGGACGCAACATCTCGGAAGCCAGGTTGCCGTTATATTTCGCTTCGGACCTGTATAACCTGTTGATTGTGGCCGATAAGTATCAGACCGGCTTTGACGAACCGCTGTTGCATACGATGTTCGTGGACAAGAAGCTGACGAATGTGAAGGCGGTGCAGACCCTTTCGCGTCTGAACAGGGCGCACAAGGACAAGAAGGATACCTACGTGCTCGATTTCTATAACAAGCCGGATGACATCAAGAAATCGTTCGAACCGTTCTATAAGGGTACGGAACTGATAAATCCGGTGGACGTGAATTATGTCTATACGTTCAGAAAGGACATTCAGATGTACCAGTTGTGGACCGAAGGCGACGAACAGCGCTTCTTTGATCTGTTGCAGAACATCAATAAGCAGAAAGACCGGTTGGGCGCTTTGTCGAATGCCTTTAAGAATACGCTGGACCGTTATGAGGAATTGGACGAGGAGAAGCGCTTTGAGGTCAGGTCGAAGATCAAGAATTTTGTCCGCTTCTATTCTTATATGGCACAGATCGCAAGAACATACGACAAGGAGCTGTACAAGGCTTACGTGTATGCCGATTACCTGTACAGACTATTGCCGAAGAACGCCCGGGAAAGAATAGACCTGAACAGACAGATCATGTTGGTCAACTCCAAGATTTCGGAAGGAGAGACGGTGTCCATCCGATTGGGTGACGACCAAAAGCCGATAAAAGGTGAGAACCCGAAGGCCGGCAAGCCGAAGAATGATAACGAGGATCTGCTGAGCCGTATCATCGACAAGGTGAATATCATGTATCAGGGGCAGTTCTCGGAGGCAGACCGTGTGATCGTGGAGTCCATTTATGACAAGATGGTATCCACCGCCAAGAAGAAACTGACCAAGCAGGCGAACAATACGGATGAGAAGCAGTTTGAGGAAAGCATCTTCCCGCAGATCTTCGATGAGGTGGCCCGAGGCTGTTATGTAGAGCAGATGGATTCGTTTGCCAAGCTGTTTGAGAACAGTGACTTCTACCGGAATGTCATGACGCAGATGGCCCGGGTGATGTATGACAATTACAAGAAGAAGGAAACGGAGCTGCCGTTTATCCCGGAACTGTTCAAACAGAAACTGTTGGCGGATGTGGAAGGGGAGTTTGCCGATTTAAAGGCGTTCCTGCCGGATCTTGATGCTGTGGCAGCATGCTTTATCCGTGTACTGAACGTTCAATCGACATCCTCGATAGATGGAGCAAATGAGCTGCTATTGGACTCTTTCAACCGACTTTACTGTCTGGAAGGCATGAAGCTGGTGGATAAAAGAAGGCACTTCAATACCATTGTGACAAAATACGAGGTGTTCTTAAAGAAGGTGTATTATTTGCTGAACGGTGAGGAAATGGTGAACCGCAAGGATGAGAACAGCATGCCCACATTCATCAATTGCATCTTGTCGCTCGGTTGCTTGAGAGGATTGAGGAACAATCCGGACGGGAGATACCATAAATTCTATGATTATCTGGAGTTGGTGAAGCAATGGAGAAACAGCGAGTCGCATACGGCCCCGGATGCCTCGATGAAGGAACTTGATTCTGCTATCCATGTTGTTTCCACCATGTATCTTTGGGTGATTTCACAGAATATGAAGGCGTTGAATGCTGTAATAAGTAAATAGATGCTTTACTAAATTTTCATAATATGAATACATCTGATGTAGTGATATGAAAATTATACATTTTATATATTGCAGTGTAAACAAAGCCATAACGTCTCAGTCCCAACTTCTTGAAACATAGAAGTTGGGCATTTTTATTATTTTTTATGGATAATATTATTCATTTTGGCCTATCGTAGTGATGATTCTGAGGTCTCTGCAAGTATGTTTTTCTGTTTAACATTATAAATGACAAGCGACCGATGGTGTAGGTTTTTCTTACTGTGACTATACTTGTCTGACATGATACGGCATCTTCTGTGCTGTAAAACGGCCCGTTCCGGCTTCTGATATAGGCTTTAACATGGCATGATATAGGCTATATTAGGGCTTGATATGGGCTTTATTAGGGGCTAATACAGGCTCTTTTATAACGTGATATGAACCTTTTTAGAACGCTCGGATATTTAGATTTTAAAAGTATATTCATTTAACTAACGTTAGATATGGGGAGTGGAGAAAAAGGTGATGAGTAAAAAGAATGTGAAATATTGAAAAATAGAAATGTGGGGTAGGCGGGTGGCGTTCTGTCTGTATGGTGAATGTATAATTATGGAAATGGAAAAGATGAAGGAAAAATGATGTAAGGAAAGACGCAAACGGTTGTGTGTCAGTAGGTAACGGTTGCGTATGTAGAAGGGCATAAAAAACACCTGCGGGACATCGGAGCCTCGCAGGTGTTTTGAGTATGGGCTGTTCAATAGAACACTATCGAGCAGCTGATCGCAGCTATGATTGTAATGATAAGTGCTATGACGCGGAGAATGAACAATATGCGTTCCCGGTTGTCATTGGTCATTGCCCGCCTCCTGTACGCCGAGCGCACCGAGAATTGTGGTGGCTATGGCTATCAGCACTTTCATTATCACTTTCCATCCGTTTGT
>ULWM01025881.1_pt1 | contig 14160 bp, 10 predicted proteins | sample 1960331 | NCBI WGS metagenome assembly ULWM01 (sample SAMEA4835812, study PRJEB28245) | human gut metagenome | biome: gut microbiome; material: fecal sample | place: Denmark | collected 2008 | reverse complement strand
GCTGTTAGAGCGGCAGATCTCCAGGATCGATGGTACGCAGAAGTTTCTGTTCCGGCTTGCGGACGGCAATGTGGTGGAATCTGTCTGGATGCAGTATAAGCACGGAAACAGTGTCTGCATCAGCTCACAGGTCGGCTGCAGAATGGGCTGCAGATTCTGTGCTTCTACACTGGATGGACTGACGAGAAATCTGCTGCCTTCCGAAATGCTCGACCAGATCTACGCCATCACACTTCTGACGGGGGAGCGTGTTTCCAATGTGGTTGTGATGGGAACGGGAGAACCGTTTGACAACTTCGACAATTTAAAGAAATTCATCCGCCTTCTGACCGATGAAAACGGACTGCATATCAGCCAGCGGAATGTGACAGTCTCTACGTGCGGTCTTGTACCGCGGATCTATGAGCTGGCAGAGGAAAATCTGCAGATCACGCTTGCGCTGAGTCTGCATGCGACAACGGATGAGAAGCGTAGAAAGCTGATGCCGATTGCTAACAAATATTCGATTGATGAACTGATGGAAGCCTGTGCATACTATCATCAGAAGACCGGAAGACGTGTTACATTTGAGTACAGCATGGTAAAGGGAGTCAACGACTCTGCGGAGGATGCGCAGCAGCTGACCGTACTGGCAAAACGTGTAGGCAGCCATATCAATCTGATCCCAGTCAACCCGATCAAGGAACGTGATTTTGTGGCGCCTGATACGCATTACGTGCAGGTGTTTAAAAACAAGCTTGAAAAAAACAGAATCAATGTTACAATTAGAAGGGAAATGGGTCGGGATATTGACGGCGCATGCGGACAACTTAGGAAAAGACATTTAGATGAAATGGGCGGGGAGGACTCTTCGTGTTGAAATCGTATTCCGAGACTAACATCGGCAGGAAAAGACAACTGAATCAGGATTATGTATTTTCATCCGGAAAACCGATTGGAAATATGCCCAATCTGTTCATCGTAGCAGATGGAATGGGAGGACATAAAGCAGGAGATTATGCATCACGCTATACGGTAGAGACGATTGAACGCGAGATCAAAGCATCTTTTGAAAAGAATCCTTCTATTATAATACAGAAGGCGATACGGACTGCCAACAAAGAGATACGGCAGCGGGCCAGTGAAGATCCGAATCTTTACGGGATGGGAACAACGGTAGTTGTCGCGACGGTGATCGGCAGATATCTGCAGGTTGCCAACGTGGGAGACTCCCGGTTATATATTGCAAACGGGCAGGAGATACGCCAGATCACAAGAGATCATTCTCTGGTAGAGGAGATGGTCAGACTTGGCGGTATCAGGCGGGAAGAAGCAAGGCTGCATCCGGATAAAAACATCATTACGAGAGCCATCGGTGCAAAGGATGATGTGGACATTGACTTCTTTACTGTGGAGCTTCGCCCCTCAGACAGGATACTTATGTGTTCTGACGGACTGACCAACATGGTAGAGGATCAGGATATCCTGAAGGTTCTGAACGAGCATCAGGATGACAAAACATTAGTAGAGACGGCGAGAGCGCTGATCGATACGGCAAATCAAAACGGCGGTAAGGATAATATTGCAGTAGTGCTTATAAAACCCTTTGCAGATGAGGTGAAGAAATGATAAAAATTGGTATGATTATTGGCGATAGATATGAGATTCTGGAGAAGATCGGAACGGGCGGGATGAGTGACGTCTATAAGGCAAAGTGTCATAAGCTGAACCGTTATGTGGCGATCAAGGTGTTAAAGCAGGAGTTTTCGGAAAATACAAACTTTGTTTCCAAATTCCGTGTGGAAGCACAGGCTGCAGCGGGTCTGATGCATCCGAATATCGTAAATGTCTATGATGTCGGCGAGGAAGACGGTATTTACTATATCGTTATGGAGCTTGTCGAAGGCATCACATTAAAGAATTATATTGAAAAGAAAGCACGTCTTTCCGTGAAGGAAGCACTCAGTATCGCCATTCAGGTATCCATGGGGATTGAGGCGGCACATAACAATCACATCATTCACAGAGACATCAAACCACAGAATATTATGATTTCCAAAGAGGGCAAGGTCAAGATCGCGGATTTCGGTATTGCAAAGGCAGCCACTTCCAATACGATCACGTCCAATGTCATGGGTTCTGTGCATTATACATCACCGGAGCAGGCACGCGGCGGCTTTTCCGATGAAAGAAGTGATATTTATTCCCTCGGCTGTACGATGTTTGAAATGTTGACAGGCCGTGTTCCGTTTGATGGGGAAACGACTGTTGCAATCGCGATCAAGCACATCCAGGAGGATATGCCGTCTCCGAGAGAGTATGTTTCCGAGATTCCGGTCTGTGTGGAGCAGATCATCTTCAAATGTACCCAGAAGAGCCCGGACCGCAGATATCAGTCTATGGGCGAGCTTATCGTGGATCTGAAGAAAGCACTGATCACACCGGATGAGGATTTTGTAAAAATGGTTCCGTTTGATGCAGGCGGTGAGACGCGGACAATTTCAGAAGAGGATATTGCAGAGATCAAGCAGCTGACAGACCGGATCGATCTGGATGCGCCGATGCGTCTGAAAGACCGTGAGGTACAGAAAAACTCATATTCCCCAAAAGACGAGGAAGAGGAAGAGCAGCCTGAAAAGCCGGTCAGACAGGAACAGATCAGCAGTAAATATAAGCCGGTTGTGGAAGAAGATCCGGACGATATGGATGAAGAAGACAATGAGGAAGAATACGAGGATGACGATATGGATCCGAAAATGGAACGGATCACAACGATCCTGGCAATTGTGGCAGCGGTCATCATCGGTATTCTGGCACTGGTGCTTGTTGCAAATGCACTTGGTGTATTCAAGAGTTCTCCAAAGACAGACAGTAATATCACACAGGATGAAACAACAGATGAAAGCAAGGTAAAGATGATCAGTGTTGAGGGCATGAATATAGAGGATGCCAAGAAGGCACTGAATGATATCGGACTTGGTACCAGAGTCACAAAAGAAGAGTCCGATACCTATGAAGTAGATCAGGTTATCAGTCAGGATGTGGAAGAGGGAGAAGAAGTAGATATGTATTCTACGATCGCCCTTGTGGTATCCAGCGGCAGTAACGGTGTGGCAGTACCAAATGTAACAGGTCAGGAAGAAGCTGCGGCAAAGAGCACACTCGAGGCAGCAGGTTTTAAGGTGAATGTGACACAGTCCTCTTCCGACAGCGTACAGGAAGGTCTTGTTATTTCACAGGATCCGACGGCTGATTCCAAAGCGGAAAACGGTGCAACGATTACGCTGACCGTCAGCACAGGTCCGGAAATAAAGAAAGTAAAAGTACCGGATCTGAGAGGCATGACAGAATCCGCAGCCAAGAGTAAGCTGGCTGAATATGGCTTAAACTGCGGTACCGTATCCGAAACCTACAGTGATACCGTAACGGAAGGCTGTGTTGTTTCCCAGAGCTACAGCCCGGACAGCGAAGTGGATGAAGGTACAAGCGTCAATATCCAGTTGAGTGTCGGACCGGAAAAGCACACCTATAAATATGTGACGACTTTAAACGCACCAAGCGGTTACACAAGCGGCAATGTGACGGTAACGATCACAGCAAGTGACGGTACAACAAGAAGCTTTACAACTTCTTCTTTCCCTTGTGCAGTTAATGAGACGGGATTTAATGTAAGCAGTGGTACACTGACGTATTCTTATACAGCAACAACCATGCAGACCGTGATCGACTCCGAAACCGGAGAAGAAACAGAGGAACCGATCACAGAGGATGTTACGACATCACCGGTCACTGTTCAGTTTGAGCAGGAGTAAGGAATGGAAAAGCACGGAAGAATCATAAAGGGGATCGCGGGCTTTTACTATGTCCGGACAGAAGATGACTCCTTATATGAATGTAAGGCAAGAGGAAGCTTTCGCAATGAAAAGAAAAAGCCGCTTGTCGGGGATTATGTGACGATCAGTATTCTGGATGAAGAAAAAAAGACAGGCAGCCTTGATCAGATCGGGGAACGTAAAAATGAACTGATCCGGCCGCTTGTTGCCAACGTGGATCAGGCGATTGTGATCTTTGCCATAAAAAGTCCTGCGCCAAACTTCATGCTGCTGGATACCTTTCTTGCCAGAATGGAGCTTGCGGGCATTGACAGTATCATCTGTTTTAACAAAATAGATCTGGATGTAGATGGCAGCCTGCAAAAAGAGATCAATGAGATTTATGAACCATTGTATCCTGTTATTTTTGCAAGCACAAAGACAGGAGAAGGTGTTGATGTGCTGAAGGGATATCTGCAAAAGAAGTGTTCCACGGTGGCAGGACCGAGCGGCGTGGGAAAATCGTCCCTCATCAATATGCTGCAGGCGCGTACGCAGATGGAGACCGGCGGAATCAGCCAAAAGACAGAGCGTGGCAGGCATACAACACGTCACAGTGAGCTGATCGAGGTAGAGAAAGACACGTATATTCTGGATACGCCGGGATTTACGTCACTTCGTATGGATGATTTTGAAAAAGAAGAAATAGAGGAGGGCTTTCGGGAAATACTGCGATATAAAAACTGCAGGTTTGCCGGCTGTTCCCATATTCATGAGCCGGATTGCAGTGTCAGGGAAGCACTTCTTAATGGGAAAATCAGCAAGTCGCGTTATGACAGCTATGTAAAAATGTATGAAGAATGCAAGGAAAAAAGGAGATATTAGCAATGATGATGTTAGCCCCTTCTATATTAGCGGCAGATTTTTCAAAGTTGGGTGCACAGGTTGTACAGATCGATAAGGCAGGTGCACAGCAGATCCACATTGATGTCATGGATGGTGTGTTTGTACCGTCTATTTCATTTGGATTTCCGATCATCCGCTCCATCCGTAAACTGACAGATAAATTTTTTGATGTCCATCTGATGATCACAGAGCCGGAGCGTTATGTCGAGGAGTTTGCCGAAGCGGGTGCAGATGGCATTACGATCCATGTAGAAGCATGTAAATGTATGATAGAAACACTGGAAAAGATCAGAAGCCTTGGCTGTAAGGCAGGCATTTCCCTGCACCCGCAGACGCCGGTTTCCGCTATTTTACCTTATCTGGATAAGGTAGACAGGGTGCTGATCATGACGGTCAATACCGGATTCGGCGGACAGAAATATATCGAAGGCTGTACGCAGAAGATCGTAGCGATCCGCAAGGCGATCACAGAGCAAAACTTAAACGTCGATGTAGAGGTCGACGGTGGTGTCAACAAGGAAAATGCAAGACATATCATTGAAGCCGGTGCCAACATTCTGGTTTCCGGTTCTGCGGTATTCCGCGGCGAACCAATGGAAAATGTAGAGTATTTTTTGAATATCCTGAAGGAATATGAATAACCACTAGGAGCAAAAGAAAAGCATCGTAAGATGCGATTTTGCGGATGGGGGTCTGAATAGTTACGAAAAACCGCAGTCGTTACGACTGCGGTTTTTGTATCATTTTCACATAACTGCTTGGACTCATACCGGTACCTTTTTTGAAAATCTGGGAAAAGTACATGGGATTGTTGCCGCATCCGACAAGTTCAGCGACATCCGCGATCGGAACAGGATTTGATCCAGACAGCAGTTCTTTGGCTTTTTTAATACGCATTTCCGTCAGATAGGCAGAAAACTTCTGCCCGGTTTCTTTGACAAATTTCTTGCTGATATAATCTACATTCATGTAGAGTTCATGCTCTGCGATCCATTTTAAAGAAAGCTCCGGGTTTTCTATGTGATCTCTGACATAGCTTTTGATCTTATCACTGATCTCCCCGGTGGAGGAAGCAGGTGTTTTCATCTGCTGTAGACCGGTGAGCTGCTGTATCAGCTTTTTCCGGTAGACGTCAATATCTGTTTCCCGGTCGAGTGTGATCAGAAAATCAACTGCATCTACAATACCGAAGGATGGCAGGACAGAAGCGGCATTCATGATCAGGGAAGGTGCGATCTGTTTTAAAAAGCTGAGCTGCTGTATATTCTCAATCTGTGAAAAGAGGAGGGAAAAATCAGCATCCGTATTTTCCGTACTGTGAAAGATCCGATCAGCGCACGTCTGGATATCCCGCAGGATATTATCATAGTTGTTGATCAAAAGGACAGACTGCCCATTGTAATAGAAAATCTCCTCATAACGCCGGATCTGTGAGGTCAGCTTATGCATGGCAGCTTTCAGACCGGGGAAACTGCAAAGTCTGGCAAGCGGTGTCGTAGACTGTTTTGCAAAGGACAGCTCTGATAAACAGACAGACAGCTCCGTATAAGGATCAGCAGCAAAAGCTCGGAAAAACAGCACCATAGTGTTTTGGACATATAAAAGATGAAGACGGACACCGGGATAGGTCTCTTCCCAGAAAGCACTGATCTTTTCAAATGCTTCTGTACGGTTGTATGGATCCAGATAATATAGATAGCAGACTTCATAAGGCTGTTCGACACTGCCGAAATGCCTGCGGTATTCCGTGTAAAAGGTATCTTCCATCTCCGGTGTCAGATCCGAACCATGTGCCAGATAATGGTTGATGATGCTGATCAGCATACCTGTGTAAAGCTGGCTTTTCAGCTGGTCGTGCTCTGTAAGGATGTTTTTCTGGATCATACGGATCTGATAGTCCTGTTTGATCTCTTTGATGCTGTCAATGATCTGCTGTTCACTGCACGGCTTGAGCAGATAGTGGCGGACTCCATACTGCATGGCAGTTTTGGCATACTCAAATTCATTATAGCCGGATAAGATGATAAACTGCATGTCCTTGTTGATCTTGTGCATTCTTTCGATCAGCTCCAGACCGGAAAGACCGGGCATGCGGATATCTGTCAGGACAATATCCGGGTACAGATCCAAAATCATATTATAAGCCTCAATTCCATCTTTGGCGGTTCCGACAACTTCAATATCAAGTGCTTCCCAGTTAATAAAGGAGCGGATGGTTTCTCTGATTGTTTTTTCATCATCTGCAATTAATAATTTTAACATACTTTACACCTTACTTTGTGGAATGATAATTTCTGCGACCGCATGGTCTTCATCGGTATTATAGAGCGTCAGACCGTAGTCACTGCCATAGATCAGCTGGATACGCTGGTGGATATTTAAAAGTCCGATACCGATGCCATGTGATTTCACGGATCCGTTTTCCAGTTTTTCCAGCAAATGCTCTTCAAATTGTGAACCGTTGTTAGTCACTTTGATATGGATGACACCGTCTACCGCATATCCTGTCAGAACAATATGACAGGTCTCTGTAATGACTTCCATGGCATAATTGATTGCATTGTCGATAAGCGGCTGTATGGTCATCTGCGGAAGCTCTGCATCAAGAATATCGGGAGAGATTTCTTCCTGATAGTCCAGACGTTCCTCATCAAACCGGATCTTCTGGATCGTAATATAGTCGTTTACGATATGCAGCTCATGTCTGACGGTAAAATTTCCGTTCTTGTTACTGAGTGTGGCGCGCAGCAGATCGCCGAGAGCCTGTACCATTTCGGAAATGTCTGTCGCACCGATCGCTTTGGCACGCCAGTTGACGGATTCGAGTGCATTGTACAGGAAATGCGGGTTGATCTGGCTTTCCAGTGCTTTCAGGCGGGCATCCTTTGTCAGGATCTCATTGACATAGTTCTGCCGGATCAGGCTCTGGATCTCCACGGTCATCTGATCAAACTGCCGGTGCAGGATCCCTGCCTCATCCACACGGTTAGCATAGGCTTCCTCTGAAACCGGAAGCGTGGATTCATCCTGGCCGAACTGCTTCATTTTATCGACGAGAGAGGCGAAGTCGGCAGTCACGGAGCGGATCATAAATCTGGAAAGAATAAACACAACCAGAATCGAAAAAAGCAGGATCCCAAAGGAAAGATATCTGGTGAGTCTGAGTGTATGTGCGATATACGTATAAGGGATCAGACAGATATAGTCCCAGTTGTTATTGGCTATCTTTCCTGTCGTACAGAAATAAGGTAAGCCGCCCAGTGTCAGAATCTGATAATTTCCATGCAGATCCTTCTGCAGCGTCTGAAGCTGTGAGGCATCCAGAGAGCGGGAGTGAAAGATCTCCTGCCCGTTTTCATACAGAATATATTGTGCAGAGCCGTTGTTTAAGATGGACTGGGTTGAGGAGCTGATCAGCTTCTCCAGATCCACGTTGACAACGACAGTACCGAGTGTTTCAAATTTCAGATTTTGTACCCGGCGGGAATCTCGACCCAGAAACAGCCCGTATGTATTACAGTAGTCCGTGATCCAGCAGGCATAACCGGAGTTTTCTCCCGCAGCCTGTATGACAGTGTCGCTGATGGTGTCGGGCAGTTCACTGATGGCAGCCTTATAACTGGAAGAAGTAAACTGCGGATTGTACAGGCTGATGTAGTTGATATCGTTGCTCTTGTAGTTCTGATAGTAATCGATCAGAGAAGAAGTTATCATATTATCTACATTCTGATCCAGAATATCGGAAGGTGGTTCATCCAGCAGGGAAATCAGATTTTTCCGGATCGCCTGACTGGAGATGATCGAATTTGTCATGGATTCGATATTGGCAAGCTTGGAGGAGATTTCCTCGGCACTGGAACTCAAAGAGCCTGCCAAAGCCTGATAGAGCAGATTATTACAGGAGTGCATGAAGATAAAACTACCGATCAGGGAAGCCATGCTTGTCAGAAAAATGGCAAAAGCGGTAATGAGTGTTATTTTTATTTTTAAGGGCGCATTGCGAAACCACACTTGCAGCGGATGCTTTGTTTTGTGCACATTCTGACCTCTTTTCTTTTGGATTTATTAGCAGTATAGCTGAAAATAACCGGAAAAACAATTCTTCTTTTTTGGCAAAATCGGAAGTCGGATTTTTAAAGGTTGACCTCGGATTTGTATATATGTTTTTGGGAAATTCTACACTATAATAACACTTGTAAAGCAAAAGCAGCATTGCACAAGACAACAGCAATGCCGCAGAAGATTTATCACTAAGGAGGTAACAGATATGAAGAAAAAGTTTTTGAGCGTGGTATTATCCGTCGCAATGGCAGCTACTTTATTAGTAGGCTGTGGCAGTACAGGTGACAGCAGCAGTGATACACAGACACCTGCAGCAGAAGAGAGTACAGACACAGCAGCAGAAGAGAGTACAGACACAGCAGCAGAAGGAACAGATGCTACAGATGCATCGGCAGAAAAAGGTGCCGATCCTGCAGACTACAAAGTTGTTATGGTAGTAAAGCAGTCCGATTCCTGGTTCGATGATATGGCAACAGGTATTGAACAGCTGAAGAAAGATACAGGCTTAAATGTATCCGTACAGGTTCCGGAAACAGGAGATGCAGCAAGCCAGATTTCCATTATGGAAGATTTGATCGCACAGGATGTAGATGCGATCTGCGTTGTACCTAACGATCCGAATGCGCTGGTACCGACAATTGAAAAAGCAAGAGAAGCAGGCATCGTAGTTGTAACACATGAAGCACCGGGTATTGCAGACAGTGTTGATCTGGATGTAGAAGCATTCGTAAATGAAACATTCGGTGAATTATTTGCTGAGAAGTTAGCAACAGCTATGGGTGGTAAAGGTAAATACGCAGGCTTTGTAGGCGGTCTTACAATGGAAACACATATGGCATGGTACGATGCAGCTGTTTCTTACCTGAAAGCAAACTATCCGGATATGGAAAATGTAGCAGAAGAGCCATATGAAGATGGTAACAGCGTGGAAGGTGCACATGATAAAGCTCTTGAAGTATTAAAAGCATATCCTGACATCGCAGGTTTCTTTGACTGCTCCGCACAGGGCGGTGGTATCTGCGAAGCATTACAGGAAAATGATCTGGGCGGAACAGTAAAAGTTGTTTCCCTTGCGCTTCCTTCTATGTCAGCAACCTACTTAAAAGACGGTTCTATGGCAAACGGTCTTTGCTGGAGACCGGCAGATGCAGGCTACGCAGCATGCTATGCAGCTTACCTGATCGCATCAGGACAGGGTGTAGCTGATGGAACAGACTTAAAGGCAACAGGCTATGAAAGCATTTCCTTAGACGGAAACGTCGGTTATGGTAATGCACCACTTGAATTTACAGCAGACAATATTGATGATTACAATTTCTAAAACAAAGAAATAACGAATCCGGAATCTTTTGGAATAAGAAAGACTGTTCGCGTAAGCAGCAGTTTTTCTTATTCCTGAGGGAAACCGGGAAATTACATTTAACATTTGGGAGGCAGGACGATGGAACCTATTCTTAGTGCCAGTAATATAAGTAAATCCTTTATTGGCGTTCGTGCGCTAAACAATATTGATATTACGATCAATGCAGGGGAAATTCATTGCCTTGCGGGAGAAAACGGTTGTGGAAAATCAACACTTGTAAAATGCATTTCAGGCGTATATACACCGGATGAAGGAACAATACAGATAGAAGGACAGACCTGCGGGTCGATGACGCCGATCGAAGCCATGAACCATGGTATTCAGGTAATTTATCAGGATCTGTCATTATTTCAGCATATGACGGTTGCGGAAAATATCGCGATCAGCAAGCTGAAATTTGAAAATACAAAAATAATCAACTGGAAAACTATCAAAGCGATCGCAAAGGAGCAGCTTGACAAGATCGGTGTGACCATGGATCTGGATGAGACAGTCGGAGAGATCTCCATGGCAAACAAGCAGATGGTAGCAATCTGCAGGGCACTTGCCCAGAATGCCAAGATCCTGTTTATGGATGAGCCGACGACAGCACTGACGAAAACAGAGGTAAGTCATCTGATGAAGGTCATGCTGGAGCTGAAGAAAAAAGGGCTGGCGATCGTCTTTATCAGTCATAAATTAGACGAAGTATTCGAAGTAGCGGATAAGATCACTATTTTCCGTAACGGTAACAAGATCGGTGACTTTAACAGCAGTGATCTGGACGAAAAGAGTCTTTCTTATTATATGACGGGAAGAGAAATTGAATATCCTCGTTATCACAGAACTTATAAAGATAATACACCAATTCTTTCCGTAGAGCATCTGACCAGAAAGGGACAGTACGAGGACATGAGCCTGACCGTCAGACCGGGTGATATCATCGGACTGACAGGCCTTCTGGGATCAGGTCGTACAGAACTGGCCATGTCTTTGTTTGGCCTGAACAAAACACAGGCAGGTGTGATCAAAGTAAACGGTAAAGAGGTCGATATCAACTCGCCGATGGTGGCTAAAAAATACGGTATCGCGCTTCTGCCGGAGGACAGATCCAGAGAAGGTCTGTTTATTGAACGTAAGATCAAAGAGAATATTTCTGCACCGATCATCGATACGATCTGTAAGAAGGGTATCGTGAACCGGAAAAAGGAAAATGAGATTGCAGAAAAATATGTGGAGGAATTGAAGGTACGGACTCCATCGATCGAAACAGTTGTAGGTACATTATCGGGTGGTAACCAGCAGAAGGTTGTTATCAGTAAGTGGATCGCAACCAGTCCGAAGGTATTTATCATGGACACACCGACGGTCGGTATTGATATCGGTTCCAAAGCGGAGATTTACGAACAGATCCACAAATTTGCCGATGAAGGCATGGCGATCATACTGATCTCTGACGAAATACAGGAAGTCATGGCAAACTGTAACAGAGTTCTTGTTATGGCACATGGCAAATGTGTTGTGGAGCTTTCGGAAGAAGATTTAATGCAGGAAGGCGCTGATAAGCATCTGGCTGAGATCATCGGAAACCAGAAGGAAAAAGCGTTATCCCAGGAGGTGGCACAATGACTAAAAAAATAGATCCGTTTCAGAGAATGCTGCTGATCATCATTGTGGTATACAGTGTATTCGTAACGATCAAGAATCCGGGATTTTTCCAGATCCAGACAGTATTTGATATCATCAAAACCTCTTCTACGACAATGATCGTGGCAATGGGACTTCTGGTCGTTATGATATCGGGCGGTATTGATGTATCCTTTATGGCGATCGCCTTGTTTGGCAGCTATACGTCGCTTTATATCATGATCCAGACGGGCATCAATAATCTGGCATTTGCTTTTGCCGTTTCCATGGCGATCGGTGTTGTGCTTGGTCTGGTGAATGCGGTACTGATCAGCTGGCTGAAGCTTCCGCCTTTTATCATCACACTCGGTACGCAGAACCTGTTTCATGGTATCATGACAACCTTTATCAGTGATAAATCGTTCGGTTCCGGTGTATTACCGGAGTGTCTGCACAAGTTTGGACAGGGAACCTTATTTAAGGTAGCCACGGCTAACGGTTCTACAGGACTTACCGTTTCGCTGATCCCGGTGCTGATCGCAGGACTTGCCACTTATTTTATTCTGCGCAAGACCATGATCGGACGTGGTATCGTAGCGATCGGTAATGACGAGGAATCTGCAAGAAGAGCGGGATTTAATCCTTTTAAGATCCGGTTGTTTGTATATGCTTATTCAGGAGCACTTGCCGGTATGATGGGTATTGTGTATGCAGCACAGGTAAATGCGTTGTATCCGAATAAGATGGTAGGTGATGAACTGATGGTTGTTGCGGCAGTTGTTATCGGCGGTACAAAGATCACCGGCGGTCAGGGCAAGATTTTTGGTGCAGTGCTTGGTGTACTGATTACATACCTGTTAAATTCCACACTGATCATGATCGGTCTTTCTTCTTCCTGGAACAACCTGTTCGTAGGTGCGATCCTTGTCATTGCGGTAGCGATCACATCCTATCAGGAACGGGTAAAGAACAGAAAGCATTTGATATTTACGGAATAGGAGGAAACGAGAATGAAAAAAGTGAAAAGCTTTTTGGAAAAAGATATCGATCTGAGTATTCTGGTTGGCCTGACTGCAGCGGTTCTTCTGATTGCGGCATTTGTATTCGGATCATCCATGTACTCAGCCAGAAATATTCAGTCTATGGCATTCCAGATTCCGGAGTTCGGCTTTCTGGCACTTGCAATGATGTTATCCAACATGGTAGGCGGCATTGATCTTTCAATCATTGCCAATGCCAATACGGTAGCTATTTTTACAGCTTATGTATTAAACGGTACATGGGCGTTCGGAACGCAGGGCGGCGCCAGAGTTGCACTTGCCGTTCTGGTTGCACTTTGTACAAGCCTTGTATTCGGATTGTTGAATGGACTGATCATAGCAAAAACTTCAGCACCGTCACTTGTAGCCACGCTTGGTACCATGACACTGATCCAGGGCGTTGGCATGGCGATCACAGGCGGTACAAGCGTAGGAGACATCGATCCGCTGTTTTCCTCCTTTGGAAAAGCAATCTTTTTAGGGCTTCCGGTGATCTTCTGGCTGTTTCTGATCGTAGCGCTTGTACTGGGACTCATTTTATCCCTGACGGGATTTGGGCGGAAGCTGTATTTATACGGCGGTAATCCGGTGGCAGCAAGATTCAGCGGCTTTCATAATGAAAAGATGAGTGTACTCGTATTTATGCTGACAGCTGTATTATCCGGTATCGCAGGACTGATCATTTTAAGCCGTGTCAATTCGGCAAAGGTTGGTTATGGTGATTCTTATCTGCTGCAGACGATGATCGTCTGTGTGATCGGCGGAATTGATCCGAACGGCGGAAAAGGTAAGGTCGGCGGTGTTGTGATCGCGATCATTCTGATGCAGGTAATGTCCAGTGCCTTTACGATCATGTCATTGTCCCCATATACAAAGAAGCTGATCTGGGGCATCATGCTGATCCTGGTACTCGGTCTGAACCATATTATTGCAATCCAGTCAAAGAAGAGTACTTTAAAGAAGAGCATGAAAGCACTTGCAGGTGCTGCAAAGTAGAAAGGAAGGTTTGTTATGAACGTAGAAGAAAAATATACAGAGCTTTACCAGACACTTTTGAAAGAACATAAAGAAGTATTTGAAAAACAGGATGTAGAGGAGCTTTCCAAATTTATGGATCTGATCTGCAAGGCAGACAGGATTTTCCTTATGGGTGTCGGAAGAGAAGGTATTTCCACAAGAGGATTTGCCATGCGCCTGATGCATCTCGGAAAAGAAACACACTGGATCTGGGATGATACGACACCGGGCATGCATCCGGGTGATCTGTTTATTGCCACAAACGGTTCCGGTGCGATCGGGCATATCACCTATGTGGTAGAGCAGGCAAAGAAAGCAGGTGCAACGGTAGCGGTTGTGACAGGCTCACCAAAACAGACGTGTCCGCAGCTGGCTG
>ULWM01044146.1_pt1 | contig 14391 bp, 8 predicted proteins | sample 1960331 | NCBI WGS metagenome assembly ULWM01 (sample SAMEA4835812, study PRJEB28245) | human gut metagenome | biome: gut microbiome; material: fecal sample | place: Denmark | collected 2008 | reverse complement strand
CGCGAGACTGACAGCGTGTGCTCAGCATATCCGTCTATCTCATACTCGCGGGTGTTCTGCTGCATGGCGTAACGGCTGCCGCACATCTGCACGGTGTAGGCCACATCGAGCCACGGGGTGAGGATGGTCAGCACGGCGTTGCCCGAATGGCACGGGGTGTAGGGTATCTGATTCTTGTAGTAGATGGATGCGGGGTCGGTCACGTCGAGCGCCTCCTGCCACATGTACGACGCGCTGAGCTCGGCGGCAAAACCGTGCAACGGCTCCATGCGCGCAGCCATGGTGGCGTTCAGTCCGTTTATTCTCACGCGGCCGAAGTTGGCCATCTTCCACACGTAGAGCGTCGGGAAAGCCACTATCTTGTCCTTCACGTCGTTGTGATAGACATCGGCCGTGAGTGTAACATAGGCCAGCCAACCCATCCGACGGCTCGTCCATGTGAGTCCGACATTGTACTCGTCGGCCTTCTCGGGCCTCAGTCCTGTGGTGCCGCTCTGGCCATAGTACAGGTCGTTGAACGTGGGCAGGCGGAACGTGTGCTTATACATCGCCCTGAAATAGAGGGCTTCATTCTTCAGCAGACGCAGCGAGAAAGCAGCCGATGGCGACAGTTGCCGGCGGTCGGCGGGGCGGTCGCCGTGCTCCACATGCTCGGTAGCCCATGTCGCTACGACGTTTGCGCCTATCTCCATACGGCCCGATGCATAGCGCGCGGCAAGGGCTGTGAGCGACGTCAGGCGGCGCGGGTCGGCAGGATTCTCAGCGTTCGAGCTCAATGTGTTTACGAAAGCATCCTCTGCCAACGACACCGACAGGCCCTTGAGCGGGAACCATCCCAGCGTGGCGGAGCCGTAATATTCGCTCTGACGATAGGTCTCGACATAACGCCCGGTGGGATATTTCACGTCGGTATCCGTGTAGCGGTTCCACGAATTCACGTATTTCGCACGCGCCTCCAGCTTCAACCGGCTGCCGAGATTCTGTCCATAGACCGCCTGTGTGAAGAATTCCTCGTCCCACATGCGTTCGTGCGACTTCTTCGTATTATAGAGGATGACGGCTCCGGGCAGTCCGCGCGACGAGCTGAACCACTGTGCCTTCACGTCCAGATGGGCGTCGCGGGGCAACAAAGCATATATGTTGGCCTCGCCCTGCCATGAATATATGTCAGTGTTGAAGCGCTTGTCGGTGAGCTTCTCCGAGCCGTTCGGCAGCTCGTATGGATAGCGTCCGTCGGCGCGCATGTATGTTCCGTCGAGCGAGAACATGAGTTTCTCGTTCAGTCTCTGCCAGTAGCGCAGCTGCGGAGCGACGAGTCCCCAGCTTCCTGAGCGCACTCTGGTACGCAGTGACCAGTCGCGTCCGTCGGCGAAGACGGGCTTACGGCTCACTATCGAGAGCACCGCCGCCGAGGCGTAGTGGCGTGCCGACTGCATCACGTCGTCGTCCTCGCCTATTGTGAGCGTCACGTTCTGCACGTTGTCGGTGGCAAAACGGCTCAGGTCTATCTGTCCGGCCTGGGTGTTGCTCACCGTTACGCCGTCGTAGCTCACGGCCGTATGATTGGCTCCGAGGTTGCGCACGGACACCGTCTTCATGCCTCCTATGCCGCCATAATCCCTCACGTTGGCGCCGGCAAAGCGTTTCACGGCGTCGGAGAGGGTGTATATGCCTGTCCGTTCCAGCTCGTCTCCCTCAAGTGTCTGGGTGGGACGGGCCGAACGTATGCTGCGGTCGATGCGGTGGGTGGTTACCTCCACACCGTCGATATGCCTCACATCACTATCCAAAGAGTCGGACGGCGACTGTGCATTAACGGCAACTACAACCGCAACGAGCACGGTAGTAAGCACAAGTCTCTTCATGTCTTGACGATAAAAGAAGGCATTTCGCGCAGTCTTCCTCGAGACCGCATGAAACATTTATGGCTGTTGAAGGCAGGTCTTCTGACTTGCAGTCCGGATGCGAACGCCTTCCCGGTGAATTGCCAGTGGCTCGTTGTTCGCTCCTGATAAGGACTGCTCACAGCAGCGGGACTGTCGGAGACTCTCACTCCATTCCCTTTTCATCGCGCCGAGGGCGCGAACCTTTCAACGCTGCAAATATACATAATTTAGCCGGAATAAGCATATTGACCTGCGAAAAATTAGACAAAAACGCGATGTTTTGCCGTAACGGACTAAACGACAGGTGTTTTCCTCCACCCGACCGCCACCATATCCACCGCCGGACTATGCTTCAATAGAAAACATTTCTGCTTCAGAAAAAGAATGATTCCGTTTCAATAAAAGAATAATTCTACATCAATAAAAGAACTTTTCCGTCTCAGTAAAAGAATGATTCTACTTCAATAAAAGAACATTTCCATATCAATAAAAGAATGATTTTGCTTCAGAAAAGGAATGATTCCGTTTCTATAAAAGAACATCGCAGCCTCAACCGACATACATCATTCCCAATCCTACAAACGCTTTGCGGGCGGAACGGAAGGCATATTGTGCCACATTCCGTCCCGCCCGCAATAATATAGCAAGGCTGTTATATACTTTCAAATGACCGTGAAGCCTCAGGCCTCTCTCTGACGGGTACCCATACGCACCTCGACAACGTTCACGACATAGTCTGCCAGCTTCTCGCACTCGCTGATGATATCCATATACATCGTGCCGATGGCGTATGTATATTTGTGATCGTTCACGTCGTTGATGTTCTGACTCTTGAGTTGTGTGCGGTAGTTGTTTATCTCGTTCTCAATGTTGAACGAGCGGTTCACGTCGAGATTATCCTTACGTCCCGACACGATGACGTTCATCTGAGTGAGGCTGTCGTTAGTAAGGCTGAACATCTGATGCAGATGCTGATACTGCTCATCGGTGAAGTCTTCCTTTCCTTTTATCTTACGGTTGATGGTACGGGCTATGTTGTAGCAGCTGTCGCCGATACTCTCAATCTCTGATATCTCACGCAGCATGGCGCGTATCTTTCCCTTCGTCTCGTCGCTCAGGTGGGCATTGCTCACGTTGTCGAGATATTTTGCGATCTCAATCTCCATGTTGTCGCTGATGGTCTCATACTTCTCGATGCGTGCGAATAGCTTTGCGAAGTCGGCGTCGTTGTTGGTTTCGAGCAGGTCGCGCACCATTGAGAACATGCGCTGTATGCGTTCGGCGAACGATGTTATTTCCTTACGTGCCTCAAGCACAGAGAGCTCCGGGGTCTGCATGATACCGCTGCTGATGAAACGCAGGCGGAAATCCTCTTCCTCGTCGCGGTGAGAAGGCTTTATCATCTTGCATACCACCTTCTCTATCTGCGGTATGAACCATATAAGGATGAACGTGTTGCATACGTTGAACATGGTATGGAACATGGCAAGCACGATGGACAGCTTCTGCGGAGCGGCATTGGCGGCCGTCGGATCGTAATCGACAATGGAGCAGACCATATTCACGAACGGATAGAAGAACACGAGAACCCAAACCACACCGAACACGTTGAACATGAGATGTGCCAGTGCCGCGCGGCGCGCCTGAGTGTTGGCACCGAGCGCTGCGAGGTTGGCCGTGACAGTGGTACCTATGTTCTCACCCATGACAAGGGCGATACCGAGATATATAGGAAGCACGCCGGTGGAGCACAACAGTATGGTTATGGCCATGACTGCGGCCGACGACTGCACTATACACGTTATCACCGTGCCTATAAGCAGGAATGCTATGATTGTGAGATAGCTGCCTGTGTCGAACGATTTGAAGAATTCCACCAGCTCAGGATTGTTGTCAAGCTGCAGCTCGTTGCCCGCCTGGCTGAGCAGCACGAGGCTGAAGAACATGAAAGCGATACCGAAAAGGAAATCACCTATGTACCGGTGGCGCCGCGTATAGATGAGCACAAGGCCCACAATGAACGCCGGAAAGACAAAGTCGATGAGGTTGACGGAGAATCCGAGACTCATGATCCATGCCGTGAGCGTGGTGCCGATGTTGGCTCCCATGATGACCGAGATGGCCTGGGCGAGCGTCAACAGTCCGGCGTTTACGAACGAGACGGTCATCACCGTTGTGGCCGACGACGACTGTACGGCGCACGTTATAAACGTTCCGGTGAGCATTCCGGTAAAACGATTGGTTGTCATGGCGCCGAGGATGTGGCGCAACTGCGATCCGGCCATCTTCTGCAAGGCTTCGCTCATCACTTTCATTCCATAGATCAGAAGTGCCAAAGAACCGATAATCTTCAAAAAAATACTAAAATAATCCGGCGTTCCCATATATAAATGTTATGATTGTTCAATGATAGTATCTACTTTCTGAAAAATAAATTATCTTTACGTTCGCAATAACTTAAACTCGTATCGGATATGAAACAGAAGTTACAAATACGTTGCAAAAATAATAAAAAAACTTTAACGGCAGAAACAGGAAGTACACTTTCTGACATTTTTAATCAATATAAAATGCACATGCCCTACGGCCCGGTGAGCGCAAAAGTGAACAACAAGGTGGAAGGCATGCACTACCGCGTATATAACAACAAGGACGTAGAGTTTCTCGACCTCTACTCTGCGTCGGGTTCGAGAGCCTACACACGCACTCTCTTCTTCGTGCTTTGCAAGGCGGTGCACGACATTTTCCCCGACGGCAGCGTGGTGATAGACATTCCCGTGAGCAACGGATACTACTGCGACCTGAAGATAGGACGCGCCGTCACACTGCAGGACGTTGAACATCTGCGCGAGCACATGCAGAATATAATAGACCGCGCGCTGCCCATCCACCGGCATGAGGCACCCACCGAGGAGGCGATAGAGATGTTCAAGAAACTCGGAACCCACTCTAAGGTGACCCTGCTGAAGACCGTAGGAAACATATACACCACCTATTACGAGATAGACGGATACGTGGACTACTTCTACGGAACGATGCTAACGAACACCTCGCAGCTCTATCTCTTCGGACTGGAGAAGTATTACGACGGACTGCTGCTGCGCATACCATCGACCGAGGATCCGTCAAGGCTGGGCGAACTGACCCGACAGGACAAGATGTTCGAGATATTCCAGGAGCACCACCGCTGGCAGAACCTGCTGGGAATAGGCACCGTGGGAGAATTCAACGAGGCTGTGGCGCACGGCCGCACCAACGACATAATAAACCTGTCGGAAGCTCTGCAGGAGAAGAAGATATCGCGCATAGCCGACGAGATAGCCGGACGCAAGGGCGTGAAGATAGTGCTCATCTCAGGACCTTCGTCGAGCGGAAAGACCACAACGTGCAAACGCCTGTCCATACAACTGCTCACCAACGGCATAAGACCCGTGCCCATATCGCTCGACGACTACTTCGTGGACCGCGAGCAGACACCCAAGGACGAGAAGGGAGAGTATGACTACGAAAGCCTCTACGCGCTCAACCTCAAACTGTTGAACGAACAGCTCGAGGCGCTTTTCCGCGGCGAGGAGGTGGAACTGCCGAAATACAACTTCCAGACAGGAAAGAGCGAGCGCAGCGGACACAAGCTGCGGATGGAGCAGAACGACATCCTCGTGGTGGAGGGAATACACGCGCTCAACCCCGAACTGACCGCACACATTCCCGAGGAGCAGAAGTTCCGCGTCTATGCGTCGGCTCTCACCACCATATTGCTCGACACCCACAACTACATTCCTACCACCGACAACCGGCTGCTGCGCCGCATCATACGCGACTACAAGTATCGTGGAGTGAACGCCCGTGAGACGATACACCGCTGGCCGAGCGTACGCGCCGGCGAGAACAAGTGGATATTCCCCTATCAGGAGAACGCCGACGCCATGTTCAACACGGCGATGATATACGAGCTTGCCGTCATAAAGACACAGGCCGAGCCGCTGCTCGAGCTCGTACCCGAGAACTGTGACGAGTATGCCGAGGCCTACCGCCTGCGCAAGTTCCTGCGCTACTTCACTCCGGTGCGCTACAACACTCTGCCCTCCACCTCGCTCCTGCGCGAGTTTCTGGGCGGAAGCTCGTTCAGATATTAAATCATATAACTATAATATGAGACCGTCCGACACATCAATGTTCGGACGGTCTTTTTCTTTCTACATATATCACCGCAATGCGCCGTCAGCCGCTTAACAGCATATTCATACAGTTTCGGTAGTAAAATATTTTGACAAAATAAATTCGTGAAATAGAAAACGGATAACCACGAAATGGGCTTTTTCAGCCGGATGATTCTTTAACGACACGTCGGTTTTACCCTTCCGAAAGGCATAAAAAATCAGTCGGTTTTGCGAAATGGGCTTTATTGCATTGCGAAATGGGCAATATCGGAGCATGATATTGGGCATATCGCAGCACGAAATGGGCCATATCAGAGTGCGAAATGGGCCATTTCGCAACGTGACATTGAGGCCGTCGGATTGCCGGAAAATGCAAACCGCTGACTGACAGCCACTTGCGCAAATCGCTCAAAACTCGCGTATTTGCGGCCAAAAGTTTTGCGGTGCGAAATAAGTGGCTTAAATTTGAGTTGAGGAAAAATATTTATGCATAAAAAACTGCATATCTGTATATTCATGCAATTTTATCTTTTATCAGCCCCACACGCCATGAGGCTATGCCGGCAGCGCGCCGGCCACCGGTCCGTACATACATCGCCACGCACCGTTACCGCGTCCGGTGACATCCTTTTTTACGTCCACACAGACGCGTTCCGACCGAAATTCATCTCCTGCTCCGCGACAGACGCATCCTGCCCGTGAGTCCGAACAGCAATGCGTATATCACGAATCCGCTCGCAAGTCCCACTATCGAGTCGATGGCATAATGGGCCTGGATATATACCGTGGACAGACACAGCAGCACATAGAACGGCACCAGCACCCATACGAGCGTCTTGCTGCGGCTGTGAGCGGCAAGCATCATCAGTATGGTTGCCACTCCTACGTGCGAGCTCGGGAACGCTGCCGTTGGCCGTTCGCCGGCTGCCTTGGCTCCCTCTACCATGGCGTAGAACGTGCCGTCGGTGTAACCCGGTGTGGGCAGACACTCGCGGTGGGTGTTGAAATAATACTGTACGTCGGGGAATATTCCTGCCGCTGCCTTGTCAAGACCTATCGCCTTATAATAATAGGTAGGGCCGGTGACGGGCACGAAAACGAATATCAGATAATAGATGAAGAACGCCGCCAGCACGATGAAGGCGCAACGCTCGAACTCTTCGTAGCGGCAGAAGAAATAGAAAAACACCACCAGTGCTATCATAGGATAATAGGAGGCGTAGCCAAGGCTCATAAGCTCGCTGAAGACCGGCGACGAAAAATGAGTGGCAAACACGAGGGCGGGCTGGAAACCGAACACCCACTGCTCGAAAGAAGCGAACACGTGGTCGAGATTGGGGAACACACGGTTGAGCTCATACGTGTCGGGATACCACCAGGAGAGCAGCACTATCTGCGTGATTACGCGCGCCGCGCGGGTCAGCCGGCACGGCACGAGTCTGTAGACCACCCACAGCGCCACGATGGTTGCCAGCACACGCATGCGTCCGAGCACCATGGCCTCGGGATTGACGCTCTTGGTGTAGGTGAACAGCAGCACCACAAGCGTGAGCGCAGTATATGCCACGACAGCCCACTCCACGGCCAACAGACCGCGCACGGGCTTCTTTTCAATCTCGAATAGTTTCTTTATATAGTTCATTTCTGTGTCATAACCATTTGTTGTCCTTATACCACGCCACGGTCTCCTTCACCCCGCGGTCGAGCTGATAGTGCGGATGATAGCCCAGCTCGTCGAACGTCGGCTCCACGTCGCAGCGCCAGTTGCGCTGACGCAGTATGTGATACTTGTCGGCGTTGAGCGGTGTGGGGCGGCCCGTGATGTGGCTTATGCGCTCGCCTGCCCACGTTATGAGTCGCAGCATCCACAACGGAGCCACTATGCGCACCATCCACGGATTGCCCAGCTCGCGGCGCAGCAGATTGCTGAAGTCGGCCGACGAATACACCTGACCGTCGGTGAGGAAATATCTACGGCCGCTCATTCCACGGTCGAAAGCGAGGAACACTGCCTGCACCACGTCCTTCACATAGACGAAAGTGATGTCCTGACGCCTGAATCCTACGGCAAAGTCAACGTGCGAGGCGATGCTCTTGGCCATCAGGAAATAGTCGGTCTCGCGCGGACCGTAAACGCCCGTGGGGCGCAATATGATGTAAGGGAAGTCGTTGCCTATCGACTCGAGATAGCGTTCGGCCTCCAGCTTGCTCCGGCCGTATGCCGTGTTGGGGCGCGGAATGTCATCGTCGCTGATGTCGCGGTAGGGCTGACGCTCGCACACGGCGCCGAACACGCTGAGCGAACTCAGGAACACGAACCGCTTTATAGGCATCGACAGCTCCAGCAGCGCGTCCACCAGATGTTTCGTTCCCTCGGTGTTCACACGGCGGAAATCGTCGCGGTGCAGACACTTCGTCACTCCGGCGGCATGCACCACATAGTCGAACGTGTGGCCCTCAAGCCGGCTTTTCAGCTTCTCGGTCGACGAGAAGTCGAGCTCAATGAAGTTAATGCGCTTGTCGGTGAGATAACGGCGCGAACTTGTAGGCCTCACCGCGGCCCACACGTCCATGCCACGGCGCAGCGCTTCTTCAACGATAAAGCTGCCGATGAAGCCGCTTGCGCCGGTTATTAGGATTTTGCTCATTTCTACGGTCAGTTGACTTTAAGTGATAAATCGTCTCATTTGGACGGGTCCTGATAGTCGCCGTCCACCTTGAGTGGCTCCACATGTATGTTCACATGAGTGAGGTTGCCGAACCGCTCGCGCAGCCGTCGCTCTATGTTTGTGGCGTGCTCATGGGCAACATACAACGAGAGTTGCCCCGGCATGCGTATGTGCATTTCTATGGCATACAGGCTTCCGATGCGCCGCGTGCACAGATGGTGAATGCCGCTCACTTCGGGCTCGTCGGTAGCTATGCTTATAATCTCGTTCTTGATGTTCTCGGGCAGGCTCTCCTCGAGTAGCTCACCAGTGGCGTTGTGCACCAGAGTGTAGGCCGCACGTATGATGAGCAGGCCCACGATAGCGGCAGCTATCGGGTCGAGCACCGTCCACTTCTCACCCAGAATGATTGCTCCGCCGATACCTATTGTGGTACCTATCGACGAGAGTGCGTCGCTGCGGTGGTGCCATGCGTTAGCAATGAGCACCTGAGAGTCGAGCTTGCGGCCCGCCTTGACGGTCACCCTGAATGTTATCTCCTTCACGACGATGCTCACCACTGCTGCCACGAGCGCTATGACGCCCGGACTTTCGATGACCTTGCCGTGGAAGAAATCAATCACTGTCGACACTCCCTCGATGCAGATCATGGCACCGGTGGCAAACAGCACGGCGCCGATGATGGCAGTGGCGAGTGTCTCATACTTGCCGTGACCGTAGTCATGACCATAATCCTGCGGCTTGCTGCTCAGCTTTACAAAAACGAGCACCACAATATCGGTCAGGAAATCGGAAAGCGAGTGTGCGGCGTCTGCTATCATGGCAGCCGATCCGCCCACGATTCCGGCAATAAACTTGAACACGAGCAGCACCACGTTGGCCAGTCCGCCAAGCAGTGTCACTTGATAAATCTTATGCTCACGCTCATCTGTTTTCATAATTCTGTTATTATAAACGGATGCAAATTTAAGTATTTTAATTCATAATACGTTCTTCTATTCATTATTTTATATAAAACGGAATATTTAATGCAAAATTATCGTAACGGAAACAAGCTATCTCAGATTTATTTTGTTTATTTGCATACACATACTGTCGGGACATGCGCAAAGGGCTCCGAAGCGATAAGGCAAAGCCACGGCAACAGGACGGAAAAGACGTAACTGCACGGCTGAAAGCATTTACCGCAAGGCGAAGAAACCGTAATCGTGCGACGGAACGGCCGTAATCACACGGTGAAAAGACCGTTTATGCATGACGGAAAAGCCCATACTACACTGCGCCGACGGCATATCGGCCGGCCCGACAACTAAAAACCACAACATTATGGCAAAAGGAAAAAAAGGCGGAAAACGCCTGTCAAGGAAGCAGCTTTCTGAGAAGCTCGAAGGATTTTTCTCTTCACAACCAGACAAGAAATTCAGTTTTAAGGAGATATTCCGCGCACTCCATCTTGACACTCACCCCCTCAAGATGCTCGCCATCGACATCATGGAGGAGATGGCATGGGACGACTACCTCACAAAAGTGAGCGACAACTCCTACCGGCTTAATACCAAAGGACAGGTGCAGGAGGGCACATTCCAGCGCAAACAGAACGGAAAGAACTCGTTCATACCCGACGACGGCACCAAGCCTATATTCGTTGCGGAACGCAACTCAATGTGGGCGCTCACGGGAGACAAGGTTAGGGTGTCGGTAATGGCGCGCCGGCAGAAACACATAAAGGAGGCGCAGGTAATCGAGATAATACAAAGAGCCAAGGACAAATTCGTGGGTAAGCTGCGCTCCGACAACGACATCACCTATCTCATAACGCAGGACGGCACTCTGCCGGGAGGCATAATAATCCCGCGCCGCAAGCTGAAGGGTGGAAAAGACGGCGACAAGGCCGTGGTGAAAATCATTCAATGGCCCGACAGCGAGAACCGGAGCATGATCGGCGAAGTGGTTGATGTGCTCGGACCGACGGGCGACAACGACGTTGAGATGAACACCATCCTCGCGCAGTATGGCCTGCCCTACAAATATCCTAAGGCTGTGGAAGACGCCGCCGACAAGATATCGGGCGAGATAACCGAGGAGGATCTGAAGGAGCGCGAGGACTTCCGCGACGTCTTCACGTGCACCATCGACCCGCACGACGCCAAGGACTTCGACGACGCGCTGTCCATCAGACGGCTCGACAACGGCCTGTGGGAGGTGGGAGTGCACATAGCCGATGTGTCGCACTACGTGAAAGAGGGTTCCATAATAGACAAGGAGGCGCAGAAACGTGCCACGAGTATCTACCTCGTCGACCGCACAATACCTATGCTTCCGGAGCATCTCTGCAACTTCGTATGCTCTCTTCGCCCCGACGAGGAGAAGCTATGCTACAGTGTTATATTCAATCTCGACGACGAGGCGACGGTGAAGAGCTACCGCATTGTGCACACCGTCATACGCAGCAACCGCCGCTATGCCTACGAGGAAGTGCAGCAACTGCTCGAGGACAACGGCGTGGTTGACGGCACGGGCGAGCCTGCTCCCGCTCCGGGAAAGGACGGATACAAGGGCGAGAACGCCGAGAATCTCATCACGCTCGACCGTCTTGCCAAGAAGTTGCGCAAGGCTCGGTTTGACAACGGAGCCGTGAAGTTCGACCGCGAGGAGCTTCATTTCGACATAGACGAGAAGGGAAAGCCTGTGCGCTGCTACTTCAAGAGGTCGAAGGATGCCAACAAACTCATCGAGGAATTCATGCTTCTTGCCAACCGCACGGTGGCAGAGAGCGTGGGAAAGGTGAAGAAGGGTGTCAAGGCGAAGACTCTGCCATACCGTATTCACGACAATCCCGACCCGCAGAAGCTGGAGACTCTGCGCGAATTTATCGTAAAATTCGGCTACAAGCTCAAGACCGAGGGCACCAAGGGAGCAACGGCGCGGTCGCTCAACAAGCTCATGGACGACTGCCAGGGAAAGAAGGAACAGAACCTCATTCAGACCGTAGCGCTGCGCGCAATGATGAAGGCGAAATACTCTACTCACAACATCGGACACTTCGGACTGGCGTTCGAATACTACACTCACTTCACTTCGCCTATCCGACGCTATCCAGACACGATGGTGCACCGCCTGCTAACACGCTACCAACAGGGCGGACGCAGTGCCAACCGCGAGCACTACGAGGAGCTGTGCGAGCACTCGAGCGAGATGGAACAGATAGCCGCCAACGCCGAACGCGACTCAATCAAGTACAAGGCAGTGGAGTTCATGAGCGACAAGATAGGCAATGTCTATGACGCGCACATCAGTGGTCTGCAGTCGTATGGCATATACTGCGAGATCGACGAGAACCATTGCGAGGGACTGGTGCCAATGCGCGACCTCAACGATGACTACTACGACTTCGACGAACGCAACTATTGTCTCGTCGGACGCCACCGCCATCACAAGTATCAGTTGGGCGACCCGATACGCATAAAAGTGGCTTCTGCCAATCTGGAGAAGAAACAGCTCGACTTCACCCTGGCCGAATGATGCCGCCTGACGGCATTATCTGCAAGGCATAAAGCGTGTGTGAGGAAAAATAAACGTCTATTTATTTCTTCATACACACGGTTTGCACTATCTTTGCATAAGATTTGCTGCACTCGGGAATCAGAGAGAATACTCTCATTCCTCTCGTTTGCCAAATCTTTGCATTCAAAACAACAACACATAAATTATGCAAGAAACAAGACAAAACCGCATAGCAAGACTCCTGCAAAAGGAGTTGAGCCTCATATTCCAGTCGCAGACACGCATGATGCACGGCGTGATGGTGAGCGTGACACGCTGCCGCGTATCGCCCGACCTGAGCATCTGCACTGCCTATCTCAGCATCTTCCCATCGGAGAAGAGCGACGACATGATCAAGAACATAAGGGCCAACGAGCGCACAATACGCTATGAGCTCGGCACGAAAGTGCGCAATCAGCTGCGCATAATCCCCGAACTGAGATTCTTCATAGACGACTCGCTCGACTACATTGAGCACATAGACGAACTGCTTGGCAAGAAATGAAACGTCATAACTTTCCTTTCTACATTGCCAGACGCTATCTTTTCTCGAAGAAAAGCACCAACGTCATAAACATCATCTCAGCCATATCGGTCACCGGCGTGGCTGTAACGACCATGGCGCTTGTCATCGTGATGAGCGTGTTCAATGGTTTTCACGACCTCGTGGCGTCGTTCTTCACCAGCTTCGACCCGCAGATATCAGTCGTACCGGCAAAAGGCAAAGCGGTGGCAGCCGACGACCCGCTGCTCACGCAGATGAAAAAACTGCCCGAAGTGCAGGTTTCCACCGAATGTGTGGAGGACCTTGCGCTTGCCATGTATGGCGACAAGCAGGCCATGGTGACGGTGAAAGGTGTGGAAAACAACTTCGACAGCCTTACCAACATACGCGACATACTCTACGGCGACGGTGACTTCACGCTTCAGGCCGCCAACCTTCAGTATGGCATTCCGGGCATACGACTCGCGCAGACGCTCGGCATTGGTGCACAGTGGGACGGTTTCCTGAAGATATATGCCCCGAAGCGCGAAGGTCAGCTGGTGGATGCCACCAACCCGTCGGACGGTTTCGTGTCCGACTCCATTATCTCGGCAGGCGTCGTCTTTGCCGTAAACCAGTCGAAATATGACAAGGATCACATCCTCACTTCCATCGGTTTCGCCCGCCGTATATTCGACCGCCAGGGCATGATAACCTCGCTCGAGTTCCGTCTGAAACCGGGCAGCAACCTCAACGCCGTGAAAGCGGAGATGCAGAAGATAGGCGGCGACAAATACCGCGTGCTCGACCGATTCGAGCAACAGGCCGACACGTTCAAGATAATGCAGATAGAGAAGGTGCTGGCCTACATATTCCTCACATTCATACTCGTCGTGGCGTGCTTCAACATCATCGGTTCGCTGTCGATGCTCATCATAGACAAGAAGCAGGACGTGGCCACACTGCGCAGCCTCGGAGCCAACGACAAGCTCATAACACGCATATTCCTCTTCGAGGGACGAATGATATCGGCCATAGGCGCGGCCATAGGCATCATCATCGGACTGCTGCTCTGCTGGCTGCAACAGACCTACGGACTCGTGGCTATGGGCAGCACCAGCGGCGCGTTTGTCATCAACGCCTATCCCGTAAGCGTGCATTATGACGACGTGCTGATCATATTCATCACAGTAATTGCCGTAGGCTGGCTGGCCACATGGTATCCGGTGAGATACATGTCGAAGCGTCTGCTCGGCGACTGAAAACTCTCTTAACGCCGGGGCACGCCGTTGTCCGTGCCCTGAGCGGTTTCTTCCGCGAAATCTTCATCCAAACAGAACGTCATGGTCTTGCCCGTAGAAGGATGGGCAAAACTTATGGACGTGGCGCGCAGGCACAGCCGGCGGCCGGCATGGCCGTACAGTCTGTCGCCCGTGATGGGGCATCCCAACCCGTCCTTGTGGGCGCAGTGCACCCGCAACTGATGCGTACGACCGGTCTCCGGATATAGATGCACGAGCGTACGACCGTCGCAATGCTTCACAATCTCGTAGCGCGTGACGGCGCGTTTCCCCTCTTTCATGTCAACCCTCTGGCGCGGACGGTCTATGAAGTCGGCGCTCAGCGGCAGGTCTATCGTGCCTTCGCGC
>ULWM01046558.1_pt1 | contig 14458 bp, 10 predicted proteins | sample 1960331 | NCBI WGS metagenome assembly ULWM01 (sample SAMEA4835812, study PRJEB28245) | human gut metagenome | biome: gut microbiome; material: fecal sample | place: Denmark | collected 2008 | reverse complement strand
TGGCTTCTAAAACCTTGTGTGTCCTTGTCAACTGATGGTATAACTGAATTATACTACCGGCATGCAGGTTGGGCAATGGCTTTGTGGCACTCGTGCAAAGCCGCGTTTTCATTGGGACGGTTATGTGGTAAAATATTTTTATCTTTCAGGGAGGATTGAGATATGGGAAATGATCTCCACAGGAAGCTTAAAAATATGAAAATGGGCAGCGCAGTATGATGACGGGAAAATGCGGCATAATATCCGGCGGAGAGCGGGATACCCTAAGCGGCATAGAGGACTGCGGTCTCATCATCGCCTGCGATAAGGGATACGAATACGCAAGGGAAGCGGGCCTGCGCCCCGGGCTGCTCATTGGCGATTTCGACTCATATACCGGCCCATTGCCTGAGGATATCCCCCGGCTGGACCTGCCCGCAGAAAAAGACGATACGGACACCATGGCGGCGGTGCGGTACGCCATAGCTCAGGGCTATGGCGAGATAAGGATATACTGTGCCCTGGGCGGCAGGGCAGATCACCTGTTGGGCAACATACAGGCACTCTCCTTCTGCGCGGAGCGGGGCGTAAGGGCCTCCATAGTGGGAGGCTGCTGCCGCATAGACGTGATAAAAAATTCTGTTATTTCCCTTGAAGAACAAAATGGGTATTTTTCCGTAATATCCCTGAGCGACGTCAGCACCGTCACCATAGAGAACGCAAAATATGAGCTCTCTGACGCCCGCCTGACCAACTCCTTCCCCATAGGCGTGAGCAACCGGTGGAAGAATGGCGAAGCACGGGTGAAGGTTAAGGACGGGACTGCGGCGGTGATCAGGGTAAAAGAATAGATGCCGTATATCTTTCCTATCTTTCGTCCATACTATCCTCCGAGCCCCCTATGCGGGCAAACAAATACGGAAAATATCAAGGAGGAAACTCAGTATGATGAAGAAGACAGCGGCGATGATGCTGGCAATGGCGTTAATAGCGGCATTTGCGGGCTGCGCGCCCCAGAACACACCTGCCCCCAGCCCCAGCCCGGCGGCGGTAGCTACCCCCGCGGCTTCCCCCGTGGTTTCGCCTGAGGTCACCAATAACGCCGAAGTAGGCCCTAATACCCAGGGCAATACCGAAGGCGTTATAGAGGGCTTCAAGGAGGGCGAGGTAGTGGATGCGGACAAGCTTCCCGACAAGGTGAAGACCGCCATAAAGGAAAAATACCCTGAGGCGACCATAAAGACCGTCACCTTCGCCACCTATGAGAATCAGCAGCTCTATAAGATATTGCTGCAAAAGACTGAAAACGACACTACCGAAGAGGTGTACGTCACCGCCAACGGAGCCATAATACCCGCGAAGGCTACCGCCGCAGCAACTCCCGGCGTCTCTCCCGCAGGCACAGCGGCTCCCGCAAAGAAAAAGTAACGCGATTAAAAAGCGGCCTCGCGCCGCTTATTTTTTTGCCAATTTAGGCCGAATTGCAAAAATACATCAAAAAAACACAGGAGATGGGAAATTTCCCACAAACTCTGGTATAATAAACAAAAACGCACCGGGAGGTCTGTAATATGTACGGATATTACGGCTACGACACGCTGTTCCTTGCGGTAATAGTTGTGTTCATATTGGGCATATGGGCTCAGATAAGGGTAAAAAACACATATAAGAAGTATTCGCAGGAGTACGCTTCCTCAGGCGTTACCGCAGCCAACATGGCGGAACGTATGCTTTCGGAGCACGGAAGCTCCGTTCAGGTAACTATGATACCCGGCAGCCTTACAGACAACTACAACCCCCGGACGGGGCTGGTCAGCCTGTCCCAGGGCACGTACGGCAGCACAAGCGTAGCGGCCCTCGCCGTAGCGGCCCATGAGATAGGCCATGTCATGCAGCATCAGGAGGGGTATATCCCCATAAGGATACGCAACGCCATACTGCCCGCCGCCTCCATAGGCTCCACCGCAGCCCCCTATATAGTCATACTGGGCGCGATAATGGGCTCCTATAACCTTGCCATGATAGGCGTGTATCTTTTCCTCGCCATGCTGATATTCCAGATTGTGACGCTGCCGGTAGAGCTCAACGCCTCCAGCCGGGGCCTTGAGATGCTGGAGTCCGGCGGCTATATCTCCTACGATCAGCGGGGCGATGCTAAGGCGGTGCTGAAGGCTGCCGCCATGACCTACATCGTTGCGGCGCTTTCCACCCTCGTATCCTTCCTGCGGCTCCTTATGATAGCCGGCAACAGCAGGCGAAGGAATTAACAGCATAAAAGCTCGAAAAAGTGGCGTTCAGCCACTTTTTTCGACAGTCATAAGGCGCGGGAACCGCGCCTTTATTTTACCCTCGTTTCACCTTCACATCGAACCTTACCGCCTTTTCCGCGCCGAACATGTAGCCGGTGGAAGCCTCCAGCTGCTCGAAAGAGGTCTCGGTGATGAGCATCGTATCCCCATAGAGCCGCACGCGGTACTCCGCAGGCGCGCCGTACTCCGGTGCGCCCGGCTCCTCCAGCATGTCCCTGTCCTCAGCCACGAGGGGCAACGGGCATATGAGGTCGAGGCCGTTGCCATAGCCCATGGTAAGGTCTATGGAGAACCTTATGTATATCCGGCAGCTTTGGCCGGGGTCCAGCTCGTTCAAAAGGGGCAGAGTAAGTACCGGGCCGTCCAGGGTATAGTAGGCCATTTCCCCATTGAGCGCTACACCGGTCACCTCCATGCATCCGGGAGCCACGGCGTTTGGATAAAGGCCGATATCAAGGGAGTATACCGTCTCCACCTGCCTGCTCACGTAGTCTATGAGCACCTGCCCTTCTGCCCGCCTGCCCTTGGTGTCTATGTATAGAGAGGCGGCGTACAGGCTGTCGGTGCGGCCGGCCGGCGCTATGTCCGGCGTTGGGGCGGCGGCAGGCTCCGGCGTAAGGTCGGGTATGATGGGCTCCGCTGCGGAGGAGGTATTCTCCGCCTCGCCCTTAAGCGGTATGGCTCCCAGCCCCGTCCATACCAGATAGCACAGCGCGAGGAACGCCATAACCCCCGCCGTTATGAGAATGCCGCGCTTTAAGGCGCGCTTTTTTCTTTTTCGCTTTGCCGTGTTTTCCATGTGCCTGATTATACCACATATCGCCGCAAAAGTGTTTGAACAATGGCGAATCTTGCCCCTATTGCACCAATACGCTCTCCCCGGTGGAAAGAAGGTGTATCCAGCACTCCTTTACGGGGATGCCCGTCAGCTCCTCAAGGGCGCTCTTATAGAGCCTTAGCTGCTTTGCGTGGCTCATTGCCACCTCCTTAGCCCTGCCCTTTGGAACATAGTCCGTCTTGTAGTCTATAAGCACCCATTCGCCGCCTTCAATAAAGCAGCAGTCGATTATGCCCTGCAAAAGCAGCGTCTCATCCGTATCCGCATCGAATACGGAATTTGCCTTTACCCTGTGGTTAAAGGCAAGCTCCCGCTCCACCCTTGGCGAAGCGAGCATACGGCTGCCCAGCCCCTTTGAGAAGAAGTCCACTATGTTGGCCGCATATATGCCCTCCGCCTCCTTCTTTGTGAGTGTGCCCCTATCCGTAAGCTCCTTCAGGCAGGCATTCACGGAGGCGAAGGTATGCTTCGCTATGGGCAGATGCTCCATCAGCTTGTGGGCGGCAGTGCCCCGGCTGACTGCCCGCTCCGCCATGCTGTCCCTCATAAAGTCCGGGTACTGGCCCAGCTCGGGCAGGTTGCCTATCAGCTGGGATACGCTTATTTTGGAGGGCAGCACAGTGTCCGCCCCGTAGGGATAGCGCCAGGCGAACAGCTCCGCGTATTCCCCGGGGCCGTCCTCTACGGCCTGCCTTGTGAAGGCCAGATATTCCTCCCGCGGCAGCGCCGCGCCCAGTGCGGATATCTGCAGCGTGGGGTGTATGGCGCAGAGTATGGTCTTATGACCGCTGAGGGGGGGCATTCCAAGGTATTCCCTGAGTGGGTTGCCGGAGGGGGAGGAAAACAGCACCGGCAATATCCAGTCGGCGAAGCGCTCCGCCCCGGAACAGGTATTTGGGGTGACTGGTATGCGCCCGGCCCCGAGGCCCTTTTCCACATCCCTGAAGGAGCAAAGCATTATGAGCTTTTCCGAGGCGCGGGTCATGGCAACGTATAAAAGGCGCATGCGCTCGGATATCTCCCTGCGCCATATGCGCTCCGCTATGGCGGAATGGTAAAGGTTCAGCTCCCGGCTGCTTCCCCTGGCGGCCTTCAGGCCTATGCCAAGGGAGGAATCCAGCACCAAAACGCTTGAGCGGCTCTTTTTGTTGAAGTTTACCGAAAGGCCGCCCAGTATCACCGCCGGAAACTCAAGGCCCTTGCTCTTGTGTATGGATATGAGCCGCACAACGTTGGCCGAGGCTATCTGCGCCGCCCCAAGAGAGTCGCCGGAGCGGGCCTTTTCCATAAACCGCAGGAAGCCGCGTATGCCGTGGCCGGAGTTTGAGTATATGCCCGCGTTCTTTATGAGCGCCTCAAGGTTGGCGTGCCGGGACTGGCCGCCGGGCAGCGCGGATACGTAGTTCTCAAAGCCGGTATCCTCCAGCAGCATGGCTATGAGCTCGGTTATGTCGTAAAGCTCGCCCTGGGCGCGCCACCTTTTCAGTCTGCCAAGGAATCCGCCGGCCTTATGGCCCAGAGGCGTGTCCCTATCCGCCCCGGCCTTGAGCGCCTCGTAAAACAATCCCTCCCTGCAGTCAGCGCGGAGGGTTATGAGTTCCTCCGTGGAAAAGCCGCCTATGGGGCTCCTCAGTACGCTTATCAGGGGTATGTCCTGCAGGGGGTTGTCGATTATGGCCAGGAGATTCAGGAATATCTGCACCTCTATGGCGTCGAAATAGCCGCCTGTCAGCTCGGCGTATACCGGTATGCCCTCCCGGGACAGCGTGCGCACCCAGGCCTCCGCCACGTTCTTCGGGGAGGAATGCAGTATCACTATGTCGCTGTATTTATAGTTTCGGGTATTTCCCTTCCTGTCGGTAAAGCTCTCGCCCATTAGCTCCCGTATGCGGCCCGCGGCGAAAAGAGCCTCCGCCTCGGCGGCGAGAAGCTGCTCCTCCGTGTTTTCGTCCGCCGCGTCACCTGTGTCCAGCGGCGCGCTCCGTGATATGACGTGGAGCTCCGCACCGCCCGGGGAAGCGTCCCTGCGGCCGTGTACGAGGCGGGCGGTTTCGTCGTAATCCACGCCGCCTGTCTTCCGGGTCATTATTGGGGTAAATATGCTGTTGACGCCCTCTATGACCTCATTGGAGCTTCTGAAATTGGCGCTCAGATGCAGCGCCGCATCCCGCCTTGTGAATTCGTCTATGCGCTCTGTGAACATGGTAGGCTCAGCCATGCGGAAGCCGTATATGGACTGCTTCACGTCCCCCACTATAAAGAGGTTGTCGGGACGGGCAAGGGCCGAAAAAAGGGCGTTTTGCAGAGGGCTGCAATCCTGATACTCGTCTATGAATACGAAGCTGAACCTGTCGCGATACTCCTTGGCCACGGCGGGGAGCCTTAGGAGCCCCAGGGCTATGTGCTCCATGTCCGCATAGTCTATTATGCCTGCCTGCTCCTTCTTTTCGGAATACAGGGCGATAAAGTCCCCGGTAAAGGAGTACAGCATATCCAGCAGCGGCTTTATGCCGGCGAGGAGCTTTGCCTGCCGCCCTATGGGCTTGCCGGACAGGGCGATGTGCTTCTGAACCTCCTTCTTCATGTCGTCCCGGGGCTTTTTGACGTACTCGCTGTAGGATTTTTCCGCCCCCCTCATGCTGAAGGTGGCGAACTCGCAGGAAGAAAGCTGGTTGGCGTAGCCCCTGAGGCTCTTTTGCAGCAGCGCCCCGCCCAGCTGCGTAAGGTCGCCGTCCAGTATGGCGGCGGTTTTAGGGTAGTCCTCCGCGATCTCGTCCCGCCGGGAGCGCAGTATGTCCATATACGCCCCAAGCCGCACCTTCAGCCCCTTCAGGTATTCCTCCGCCGCGGAGCAGCGCCCAAGCTCCTCCTCCGTTATGCCGTATTTGTCTATGGCCCCCCTCAGCCACTCCATAGGCTCGGGCTGCGCCATTATGAACTCGTAAAGCCTCAGGAACTGGGCGGAGAACTCCGCCTCCTCACCGAAGGCGTCCACAAGATCTGAAAAGCCCTTTTGCGCGTAGTACCGCTCCATGAGCTCCTCCAGCGCCTCCTGTCTGAGGGCAAGGTTTTCCGCCTCTTCACCCGCCCGGAAGGCGGGGTCCAGGCCGGCTATGTCGAAATGCCTTCTCAGCACATGGGAGCAGAAGCCGTCTATTGTGGATATGTTGGCCCTGCCTATGCTCTCCGCCGCCCCGTAAAGCCTCGCGGCCTCGTCGCCCTGTTGTTGAGCCGCCAGGGCGGACAGCCTGTCCCCTATGCGCTTTTTCATCTCGGCCGCAGCGGCACGCGTGAAAGTCACCACCAGCAGGTCGTCCGGGCTTGCGCCCTCCAGTATGTGCCTCGCGATACGCTCCGTAAGCACGGCGGTCTTGCCGCTGCCTGCCGCCGCGGAAACTATAAGGCTGCCGGGGGTCTCTATTGCCCGCCGCTGCTCGGCCGTCCAGTTAGTCGCCATTTCCGCCCTCCTTGCCGTTGTCACCATTCTCCTCAGCTGCGCCTATGCGCTCAAAAAAGGCCTTGTCGCTCAGGGTTCCGAGGCTGCGCCTTTTGCAGCCCGGCAGCTTTTCGTCAAAGCCGCACACGCTGCGGTTGGCGCAGTTCTTGCAGCGGTCAGGGCCGCTCCGAAGCTTTGCCGGGGATACCGCCGCCCTGCCCTCGAATATTTCCGTCAGGGTATCGGTGGATTTTTTCAGCGCGTAGCCTATGAGGCCGTCCAGCTGCTTTTCGGGTATCACGGTCCTTGCCCCTGTGGATATTACGGGGCAGCCCTCTCCCGCCGTGGCCTTTACCACTACCGGGTCGCTCAGGGTGAGGCCGGAGAGCCGGAAGCTCTCCATCACCTTTTCCTTTACCGCCTCCTCGTCGGCTGGGGTATCCGCAGATTCGCTCACCACGGGCGAATCCACCTTCATATAGTACATGCCGGCGGCCCTTCGGGCCTTTTCCACCGCCCCTATTGCCGCGGCGTAAAGGGGTAATTGGAGGCTCAGTCCGTAGTAAAGCCTGGTGTAGCTGAAGTCGCCGCTGCCGGTCTTGTAGTCGATTATCCTGTAATAGTCCTGCCCCGCTATGGTGCAGCCGTCTATCCGGTCTATCCTCCCGCCTATGTAGAACCTTTCGCCGGTGGGCAGCTCAAGGGTCAGGGCGGGCAGGCCGCCCATGCCGAAGGACACCTCGGTCTGCTCCGGCACAAAGCCCCCCGACTGTACCTGCTGGACTATTGCCCGCGCAGTGGCCTTCACCTTGCGGATAAGCCTTGCGCAGAGCGCCATGTTCCGGGCGCTGGAAAGCAGCACCCCGTTGTTATGGGAAGCCATGAGAGGCGGCATTATGCCGTCTATTATCTCGTCGCACTGTGCGCCGCTGAGCGCCTTTATGTCCCTCTTCAGCGCCTCCTTTACGAAGGAGTCCAGCGCGCTGTGGCAGAAGGTGCCCTCGTCCAGCGGCCGCTCCCTGAATTCCCGCCGCTCTGTGGCCCTGAGGCCGTAGGTCACGAAGTGGTCGAAGGGGCAGGCGTTGTAGCGTTCAAGGCGGGTGGCGGAGCCGAAGAGGGAATCCCCGTATAATTTAAGCGAAAGCTCGTGGCCGAAGGGCTCCGGGGAGCAGCGGTAGTACAGGGCGTCCTCAAGGCCCTCCAGTGTGTGGCGGTATTCCGGTTTCCCGGCGTACCACGCGTAAAGCGGCACAAGCCCCTCCCAGGGCGTAAGGTCGTCGCCGTAGGCGCGCAGCTCCTTCGCAAGGCGGGCAACTCCCCCCTCAGGGCTTACGGGGGGCAGCGGCTCAAGGTCGGTATGCAGGCCCACCTTTGGAAATATCTCCCGTATCCTGTCCACCAGCGGCGCGGGCAGGGCAGCGTCCGTCCCCGCGCTCATGGTATAGGATATGTATAAAAGCTCCTTTGGGGCGGCGAGGGCACAGTAAAGATCCATAAGCTCCCCCTCCGCCTTTTCCGCGCTGCGGCCCCAGGTCTTTGCGCCCATAGAGGCGAGGTGGTCAAGCTCCCTGTCGTTTATCATGCCGTCGTCGTTGAAGTAGTGGGGGAAGCTGCCCTCGTTTGCGCCTAATATGAACATGGCACGAGGGCTTTTTGCCATTGTCCTGCCCAGGGTGCCCAGGAGCAGCTGATCCGCCGTGGCGGGTATGGCGCTTATCTCGTATGCGTCGAAGCCCTCCTCCAGTATAGCGGCGAAGCGCCTTGCGGATACCGCCCCTTCTCCCATTATGGCGTAAAGCTGATCCAGCACCGTCAGCATCAGCCGGTACACCTGGGCGTTTTCCTCCGCAAGCTGGTGTCGGCCCTCAGCCCTGAGCCGTCCCACAAGGCCGTTTATACTGTCGTAAAGCCCCATGCTCTCCATAAAGGCGAAAAGCGCCGCCGCCTTGTCCCGGGCGGTGGGTGCGTTTACGAAGGCGGTGTGGAAATTATCTATTCTGGATATTATGAAGCCCCGGACTTTTTCGGGTATCTCCTGATCAAAGGGCTTTTTGAAGCCTGTGCCGCCTATGCCGCAGCGCAGGGCGTAGTTTTCGAACAGATCGATGTCTCCTCCCTCTATGCCCGTGAGGCCGGTGCGGAGCATGTCCATTATATAGTTGAGATTGTATCCTCTGTTTACGCACTTCAGTGCGGATAATACCAGCCGCGGCGCGCCGTAGGCGGAGAGCTTGCGGGCCCCGTCGCTGAAGCAGGGTATGCCCCGGCGCTGCATTGAGCGCAGCAGCTGCAATTCGTAGGCCGGCTCGGTGGCTATTACCGCCATGTCACGGTAGCGCATTCCCCTTTGGGCGCATCTCAATACCGCCTCCGCCGCCATTTCGCACTCCGCGCTCACGGACGTGACGGCGGCTATGCGCAGAGATGGGGCTTCCCCGCCGTATATCTTATACGGATATGCGAATACCTCGGCCTCAAGATGGGCAAGGGCGGGGTCGGTCTGCCTCTTCGGGTTGCCGTCCGGCAGCTGTATGACCCTTATGTCGCAGCCGTTTTCCTGCGCCGCCCCGTAAAGGCGGGCATAAGCCCTGCGCTTGGGCGCAAAAAGCTTGGCGTCCCTTCCCTCCTTGGGGTCCATGCGCAGCGATATGTACATGCTCTCCGCGTGCTTCGTCATTGCCGCCATAAGATGATAAAGCTGGTCGGTGAGCAGGTCGAAGTCGTCTATGACTACCTCCGCACCCGCTATGGGCGAGGATGGCAGGTTCTGTATCAGCGCCGCGAACATGTCCTCGCTGTCCATGTACCGGCCGGAAATGTAGCTTTCCGTCTCACCGTAGAGCAATGCAAGCTCTGTGAGCTTGTTGGCAAGCAGGCTGTCCTCCTCCGCCTTTTCCGCCCCCTCAAGCAGGTCGCCGGGGGCTACCTCATACCGCTTGCAGGCGGTGAACAGCTCGCAGAGCCGCTCGGAAAACCCGGGACGATCCTTTACCCGGGCGAATATCCTGAGCTTGCTGCCCTGCTCGGTTATGGTCTTGCGGACGGCCATGCGCCGCCCCTGACGGGAAAGAAAGCCTAAATAGCTCCCCTCCAGCGTCTTTTCCGCAAGGGAGGAGAAGGAGTATACCTCTATATCCATAAGGCCGCCCAGCTCTGAGGCCAGCTGCCGCTCCGTCTCGAAGGTGAACTGCTCGGGCACTATCACCACCACCCGGCGGCCCTTATCCAGGGCCTCCTTTATGCAGCGGTGCAGCCGCCTCGTCTTGCCGGAGCCGGAGCGGCCCAGCAGGAACGTCACCCGGGCCGGCATTATATTTTCTCCCTGTGAAGGGGTATGTATACCATCTCCCCCTTTTCCCGGCGGCTTTCGAACAGGGTTATGGCCTGCACGGTAAGGGAGGCGTTGGCCCTGATGCTGTTCTTAAGCTCCATGGCGGTGAGGTCGTCCTGCTCAACGCTGCGGCCAAGGGTGATATGGGGCACAAACTTCTTGCGTTCCCGGGAGAAGCCCCTGTCGTAAAGGGCGGACTCAAGGGACTCGTGCATGGCGGTAAGCTCTCCAAGATCGCCCAGCACCTCCATTACGGCGGTGCGGCCGTGGCTGCCCTTCTCCAGGCTTGTATATTTGCCAAGGTGCAGCGTAAAGGGGCGTATGCCCCGCACCGCCTCTCTCATGGCCTCTGCGGCGCCTGCGATATCGTCGCTTTCTCCTATAAAGTGCAGCGTTATGTGGAAGTTGTCCTGGGGCACGAACCTGCCCCCGCAGGATATCCCCTTCACTTCCTTCTGTATCCTCATGAGCTCCGCTTTAAAGGAGCGGGGCAGATCTATTGCTATGAAAAGGCGCATTATACATATCCTCCGCATGTTTTTCAGCTTAATGATAACATATTTTATGTACTAAAAAAAGGACGGCGGGAGCCGTCCTTGAAGTTTTGCCTTTTCATACCTTATGTATAAAGTTGCCGTTTATGTATACGTTGCTGGTGGCGATTATGAAGGCCTTGGGGTCTACGCCCTTTACTATGCGCTCAAGCTGCTCCAGCTCGTAGCGGTTTATGCAGGTGCAGAGCACTGCGGTGGGCTCGTTGGTGTATGCGCCGTACCCGTCCCAGCGGGTGACGCCGCGGCCAGTCTCCTCCATTATGCGCTGGGGTATGACGTTGTCCCTGTATTTGGTGAATATGAGCACCTGCATGTTGATGCTCTGCTGGTGCATCCTGTCCAGTATGAGGCTGGAAAACACCATGTAAAGCACGCTGTACACCACCACGGAGAAGTCATAGCGGAAGAAGCACATCACAAAGAGCAGTATGTTCGCCAGTATGGTAAACTTGCCCACCTGAAGGCCGGTCTTTTTCGTTATGTGCATCGCCAGCATATCCAAGCCGCCCACGGTGCAGCCGCAGGTTATGACCATTCCATCGCCCACGCCCACGCAAACGCTGCCTATCAGCACGCAGGTGAGCCTGTCGTTTATCACGGGGGCAGAGGGCACGGGTATGAAGGCGGTGGTCAGGGAGAACACCGCGGTAAATACCAGGGTGCGCAAAAAGAAGCTTCGCCCGAGGCCCTTGAAGGTGATTATGAATATGGGTATGCTCAACGCATAGTAGATCACGCCCGCGAGGTCTATATTGCTCAGCGTTATGCCGTAATCCTCCACCAGCACGGACCTTAAAAACTGGGAGTAGCCCACAAGGCCGGTGGTGTAGAAGTTCCAGGGAGTAGTGAATACGTTTATGCCTATGGACATTATGATGCAGCCCAGGGTGGCTATTATCATACGGCCGGTAAAGGTACGCAAGGTGCTGTTGTACATAAGGTGTTTCCTCCAGGCTTCGGGCTTTTTTTCGGGGCGCGCCCGAATGAACAGGGTACATTATAAACCCATATCATAGGGAATTTCAATAGAGAAGCACCCCTCATTACTATCTTTTTTCTATTAGAATTTTGCGCCGCCGCTGCCGCTGACAATTTTATGCAGTTCATGATATAATGAAAAATACTGATGGTAATAACCAAGAAACAGAAAAGGAAATATCATATGTGTAATATTGAATTACTTTCCTGCCTCAGACAGGATAAGCTCATAGCCATATGCCGGGGCGCGGAGGGGGAAAGCCTTCTCAGCCTTGCCGCGGCCATACGGGATGGCGGCATACGCTTCATAGAAGTGACGTTCCAGCAGGAGAGGGATGACTGCGCCGATTTGGCCCGGCGGAACATAAAGGCCCTCTGCGGTATGCCGGGCATAATCCCCGGGGCTGGCACTGTGCTGAGCCCCGATCAGGTGCGGGCCGCATACGAGGCGGGGGCAAAATATATCGTCTCCCCAAACACCGACCCCGCCGTCATAGCCGAGACCAAGCGGCTGGGGCTTATATCCATACCCGGCGCGCTCACCCCCAGCGAGATAATGGCGGCCCACAACGCCGGGGCAGACCTGGTGAAGCTGTTCCCCACAGCCACAATGGGCCTAAAATACTTCAAGGATCTCCGTGCGCCTCTCTCGCATATAGGCCTTGTGGTCACGGCGGGCATAACGCCCGATAACCTGGGGGACTACCTGAAGGCCGGGGCCTTTGCCGCAGGCATAAGCAGCCCCCTGTGCGATAAGGAGCTCATGGCCGCAGGGGACTTTGCCGAGATAACCCGCCGGGCAAGGGCTTTCCGCGGCATCGCCAATCCAACCGTAAAGGCTTGAATATCTTTAATATAAGAAATGGAAAAAATATGCAGACCATAGCCGAGATACTTTCAAAGGAACTGAACGAGACCCTGCCCCACGTGCAGAACGTGATAGAGCTGCTGGATGGGGGCAATACGGTGCCCTTCATAGCCCGCTACCGCAAGGAGCTGCACGGCAGCATGGACGACCAGCAGATACGGAAGCTGGCGGACAGGCTTACTTATCTTAGAAACCTGGACGCGAGGCGCAGCGAGATTAAGCAGAGCATCGCCTCTCAGGAAAAGCTGACCGATGAGCTTTCATCAAAGCTGGACAGCGCCGCCACATTGGCGGAGCTTGAGGATTTATACAGGCCCTACAAGCCGAAGCGCACCACGAGGGCGTCAATAGCCAAGGAAAAGGGGCTCATGCCCCTTGCCGCAAAGCTTCTCATGCAGGAGCCTGCCGCAGACCCCGTAAAGCTTGCGGAGAAATACGTAAACCCCGGCAAGGGCGTGAACACTCCCGACGAAGCCCTATTGGGCGCACGCGACATAATCGCCGAGCGGCTGTCGGATTCCGCCGATATCCGCCGCTATATAAAAGAACTTGCACACAGGTCCGGCACGCTGACCGCGTTAAAGGCGGCGGACGCGCCGGAGGACAACGGGGTATACGATATGTACTTCGACTTTTCCGAGGGTCTCTCCACCATACCCGGCTACCGTGTGCTGGCGATAAACCGGGGCGAAAAGGAGGGTTTCCTTAAAGTTTCGGTAAGCATTCCCGAGGAAGGCGCAGAGCGCATAGTCGCTCTCAGCGTTGTACGGGGATGCTGCCCCTGCTCAAAGCAGGTGGAAGCCGCGGCAAAGGACGCGTGGAGCAGGCTTATATATCCCTCCGTTACCCGCGAGCTCCGCTCCATGCTCACCGATGAAGCCTGCGAGCAGGCCATAGCCACCTTTGCGGTGAACCTGAAGCCGCTGCTCATGCAGCCGCCGGTGAAGGGCATGGTTACCATGGGGCTGGACCCTGGCTACCGCACCGGCTGCAAGGTGGCGGTAGTGGACGAGACGGGCAAGGTGCTGGATACCGCCGTCATATACCCTGCGCCGCCCCACAATAAAATAGCCGAAGCGGAGCGCATCGTCACGGGGCTCATAAAGAAGCACAACGTGAAGGTCATATCCATAGGCAACGGCACCGCCGGCCGTGAAACGGAAAAGTTCGCTGCGGATACCGTAAAAGGCACGGATGTAAAGTACGTTATAGTCAGCGAAGCGGGGGCATCGGTGTACTCCGCCAGCAAGCTGGGCGCGGAGGAGTTCCCGGATTACGACGTATCCCTGAGGAGCGCAGTGTCCATAGCAAGAAGATTGCAGGACCCATTGGCGGAGCTTGTGAAGATAGACCCCAAGAGCATAGGCGTTGGCCAGTATCAGCACGACATGCCCCAAAAGCGGCTGGACGAAACGCTGGAGGGGGTGGTGGAGGACTGCGTGAACAGCGTAGGCGTTGACCTTAACACCGCATCGGTGTCCCTCCTTTCCCACGTTTCCGGCGTAAATTCCACCGTGGCAAAGAATATCGTAGCGTACCGCGAAGCCGAAGGGGCTTTCAGAAGCCGCAAGGAGCTTCTCAAGGTGCCTAAGCTGGGCGCAAAGGCATACGAGCAGTGCGCCGGCTTCCTCCGGGTGCCGGAAAGCGCCGAGATGCTGGACAATACCGCCGTACACCCCGAGAGCTACAGGGCGGCCAAGTCGTTGCTTCTGCTCTGCGGCAGCGACATATCAAAGCTGCCCGATGAGCTTAAAAGGATAGGCATGGACAAGGCCGCCGAGGAATGCGGCATAGGCGTGCCCACGCTGAAGGATATACTCAGGGAGCTGCAAAAGCCTGGCCGCGACCCCCGGGACGAGCTGCCCAAGCCGCTGCTGCGCAGCGACGTGATGGAGATGGGCGACCTTGTGCCCGGCATGGAGCTTACCGGCACCGTGCGCAACATAGTGGACTTCGGGGCGTTCGTGGACATAGGGGTGCATCAGGACGGCCTCGTACACATATCGAGGATATGCGACAGGTTCATACGCCACCCCAGCGAGGTATTAAAGCCCGGGGACATTGTCACCGTATGGGTGCTTGAGGTTGACCAGAAGAAAAAGCGTATAAGCCTGACGATGAAAAAGCCGCAGTAAATGTAATAACAAGTCCCCAAAATATGAATT
>ULWM01065275.1_pt1 | contig 14463 bp, 17 predicted proteins | sample 1960331 | NCBI WGS metagenome assembly ULWM01 (sample SAMEA4835812, study PRJEB28245) | human gut metagenome | biome: gut microbiome; material: fecal sample | place: Denmark | collected 2008 | reverse complement strand
TTCCCTCAATTTGTACCCGCCGATATATTCATTCGCAAGCGAAATACTGTCGCGCGCTTTCACATAGTAGTTCAAGGAGCAATCGCGTTTGGTTTTTTCCAACCACTGTGCGGCGAACTCTCTGAATGTGATATTCGGCGTATCGCCTGTCGCGGTAGCTCCGTTCACGGTTGCTTTGATTTGGCTCTCAAATTCTTCCGCAAAGGTTTGTACTGCTCGTTCTTCCTGTTTTGCGGTCATCTTTGCATCGGGGCGCCAAGTTGTTGTTTCAAGGATCGTTTTGCCGCTGCCTTTATCCTTGAGTTTGACTTGCACGGTGTAGGCGTTCCCGCCGTTTTTTAACTGTCTTTTTCGTATCGTCGCCATTATCAGCAAGCCTCGTCAATATCCAAATTTAGGTAATCAAGCAATTCATCATAGTTGATAAGAATTTTTTTGCCCGCACGGATAGATTTGATGCAACCGCTGTCGCATAACTTGCGGATAAAATGATAGGTAACGGCCGTTTGGCTATCTGCCTGTTTTAATAGCGCAATCGCATCTCTGATAGTACGAATTCTTGTTTTCCTTGCTGTATTGTTTCCCATAAAACCTCCTAAAAATTAAAGTAAAACGAGCATAAAGTTACGCTTGTTTCCGAGAAGAAATCGGGTATCCCGATTGTCTAAATATGAGAGCGAGACTGCAAAGTGAGTCTCGCTCCTTATCCTGTTCAAAAAAATAATTCAATTTTCTATATTTTGCCTTCACCCCTCAACCAAGAGGAACGGTCGCTTTCTATCCATCGTTCATTTTATAAGACTGCCGCTTGCGGCTGCCCGTATAGACGATGATATTTCCGTTTTGTCGGTGTAACGAATCGTAGCTCGGCCGCCGTTCAATCTGCCCGTAAATTTCCAAGTAGGATAAATCTGACTGTATCGTCCGTTCGCTTACGCCGAACTCTTTTGCCATTACAGCTACGATAAACCGCCGCCCATTTCGCTTGCGAATAAATCGCAAAAGCAATTCTCTGCGTTGATCTTTTTTGCTCATTTAGTACCTCCATTTTTTCAATTTTTCCCCTCATATATCCGTGGACAAAAATAGTGTATATTTTCGGGTTTTTTAAAAAATTTGCGTAAATCTTTTTTTTCATATGGTATCTTCATCTTTGAATACTATTTATTACTTCCCCTTTAAAGCAATAAGAGGGTAAGTAGTTTTTACAACAAAAAGTCAGCCTTACGACGGGCTGTCTGTTCGTTTATTCAACAAGTAAATTTTCCCTTCATATATCCATGGACAAAACAAAGGGAAAATCGGCTATTTTTTGAAATTTTTTTATTCTTAATAATGAAGTAAAAACCCTCTCATATATCCATGGACAAAATCAAAGCAAAATCGGAACTATTTTTAAAAATTTTTTTATTTTTAATAATGGAATAAAAAGCCTCTCATATATCCGTGGACAAAATCAAGGCAAAATCGGACCTGTTTCAAAAATTTTCTTAATTTTTTAAATTAAATATCTCTCATATATCCATAGACAATTTGAAGCCTAAATCGGGGGTGTTTTGAAAAAAAGTTAATTTTTTTCTTTTATATCATTGCGAACATTATGCTGTTTAGAATAAATGAGAAAGTATTTGTAAATGATAAATCCGCTCTTTTCAGAGCGGACATTCATACAGAACAAAATTGTATATTTAAATTATTATTCTGCTAATATATCGTTTTTTTGCATTATTCTCTTGACTTATGAAACCAGTTTCGATATAATATCACGATTTAGGATTGAAACCTAAATGGAAGGCGTGGGAAAAGAAGGAGAGTTTTATGTATCATTATGTTGAAGACAAAGCGTTTCTTAAAAAAGCGCAAAATTCCTGCGTGAAAATCTTAAACGATTTAACGCAAGAATTGCTTAATTATGGGATTGGTTCACAATTCATTCTTGTTGGTAGTGGAGCAAGAAATATGGTTACGCAAAATGCCGAAAACCCCATCGATTTTGACTACAATCTTTGTATTCAAAAATGTGAAAATATTAATGACTGTCGTTCTATTAAGGAAACTGTGCGAAAAGTCTTTAATAAAGTGTTAAGAGCAGATAATTTGTTTGATTGTGAAGATTCTACCTCATCTCTAACAACAAAGCCTATTTATTTTACAGATAATCCGGAGATCCAATTTTCTATGGATATTTGTATAATAACCAGGGATAATAACGGCTCATGGTATCGGCTTATACACGAGAAGACAGGTTATGTATCGGTCGATAAATATTATTGGAATGAAGTACCTAATTCAAGGCAAATCAAAGGAAAAGCAGATAGTATTAAAGAAAAAGGATATTGGGAACAAGTTAGGAATGAATATCTTAAAATTAAGAATCTTTATTTAAGAAAAAACATAGAACATGATTCATTTATTTGCTACATAGAAGCTGTAAATAATGTTTATAATACGTTAAGACAAAAACATATAATCTAATTTTACATCTACAAAATCTCTACAAAAAGTAGTTAAAAATGTGCTGGAAATTAAAAGCAGCAACAAACATCAAAAAATGCTCAAACAAAGCAAAAAGCCTAAATTAACGGATAGAAAAGCGGTCAAAACGCTAACTTTCCGATAATTTAGGCTGTTAGATATCAATAAAGAATGGCAGGCAACAAACGCAGAGCGAAACTTGAAATGTATTATGAACATAATCAAGCCTAAGAAGGTTTGCAACATTCCCCATGTGCATTGCCAAATTCTATATATTGTAATTTTCATAATCTCCTCCGTCAAATTCCAAATTAGTATTGTACCTTAAAATAGTCAAGGTAAAGTTTAAATTTGTCTTGCGCCATCAAACAAGTATCGCGTAAATAACCGCGCTCCTTGTTTCGGTGCTTAAAATCCGAGAAAGAGTAGTATAAAAAGGCTCTCCGGAATCAACATACTCGCTCAAAGGCTTTGTATCTCCGTCGATGTGAAAACTGTTCAAAACCTCGGTTTGCTCCGTTGTGGGAGTGCCCTCGAATATAGACGTATAAAAATGAATCGCAATTTTCTGTTCTTCCGCTTGATAGGTAAGATTTATATTTTCAGAAATATTTTCAAGCATAAAGGTACCGATCTGTCTATAAGTTACGTTATCAATATAATCATTAGAAAGATCTGCGTTTAGTTGCAAGGCTGTTTCCTTGTCGTTTGAAAAATTTTCAAAGTTGACGGGTCGTAGTCGTTTCTCAATTCAACAGAAAACGTAATACTCGATCCCTTTTCAATGGCATTCATGTCGTAATTGCCTGTTGTATTGATTTTGACAAGAGGCGTTTCCGTATCGTCGTGGGATAAAGTTATACTATAGGTATCTTTTTGAGTGGCGTTTCCGTTGTTACACGCAACAAAAAGCACTGCACCTAAGATTGAAATTGTTGCGAGGAGTAATATTGTCAATAATTTTTTCTTCACAGATATTGCTCCTTTTCAAATCATTTATTTTTTCCGAATACTGATCAAAATTTTCAGAATCAGTTGAATAATGCGTAAAATAGCAATGATGAACTGTAATACGTATTCGACCAGATAACTGCGGAAGATTTTTTTAACGGTGACCATTTCCTCGCCGGTCAATTCGTTTTCCAGTATAACTTGCGCACGTTCCATTGCTTTCTTTTCCACGGGAATATTTAAAAGAGTTACAATAAATCCGAACAGAATAAACAGCAGCCCGATTCCCGCCGTAACCAAAGAAAACAGAAGTGTTTCCAAAACAAAGATATCAACCAGAAATCCGATAAGGACCAAGGGGACAAATAAAATCGGCGCAAATACACCAAGCCCCTGTAAACGGCTGCGGACAATCATTTTTGCATCGCCATCCCTATGTTGTTCGGCAAGCGCAACTTTTTGCGCAGCCATCGCCACAGCTGTAAGACTGGGTTTATTGATCGTGCGCATACGAAGATAAACCGTTCTTTTGGTGATACTATAATGGTTTCCGAATAAAATGGTTCGTATAATACCGCATTTTTTTACCTGCACATCCGGCATTCCGTTCTGATCGAGAAGTTTGCGCGCATACTCTCCGCCCGAAAGTCCCAACGAATTGTTGGTGCGGTTTCCGCGCCAATATCCGATCGCAATCACGATTTGAGCGATAAACGCCGCAATAATCGCGATACCAAGCAAAATGCCCACTGCTATGTAAGCAATTTCCAATCCGTCAATATTTGCAGCCAATAAATTTAACATTTTCTCATCCTCCCTTGCTTAAATGATTATAAAACAAACTGCAACAATAACAGCAACCCGCATCAGCCAAGAAACAAGTTTGTAAACCTTCCTCCGTCTGCACGAAGTCTTGTCATAAACGTATGCGGCGTTTTCCAATGTTGCAACCGTTCCTTCAGGCACCGTTACCGCGGCTACGGGAATACTTGACTTTTTGTTGACAAAGTGGTTAAACCGAAGCCAAATATCCTGCGTTTGCCCGCTGTCCAAAATGACATTGCAATCCAACGCATAATCAAAGCGGGAATATCTGGGAGTAAACAAGCCCAATATTCCGATAATCCAGAAGAATGCAGAATAAAGCCACCAATTTGAATGGGAGAGTTCGGGTTTACGAATTGCCCGCAAAACAATTCTTCCATCCGCCAAAACAGGGGCGTCAATAAACTCTCTGCCGTTTTCTTTCCTCACTTTTAACTTTTTGTCATCTGAAAAAAGTAAAACATCCGATCTGTTTATCAAAAAAATTTTCATAGTTACCCCCTTAAATCAGTTTCATATAATATACGAGGGTAGCAATCAGAACAATAAGGACTACTAATGATACAGAAACAATTTTTCTTGTTTTATGCGTTTCGTCCTGATTCCGAACGATTACGATAAGCACAATTGCAGATAGGAACGCGCATATCCCTGCAAGAACGGGTTGAGCAATCCGATATACTTGAATGACTTGGTTCGAAAGTTCTTGTAAACCATCTAAGTTGATTTTATATAACGCTCTGAAAGAATCATTCAGCAAAAAAAGACCTAATGTTATGATTGTGACTGCTATTAAAATCAAATAATAGAAAGCCATGCCGATAGCCGCCACGCCTATGAATATTTTTGACAAAACAGGCAAAATTGCAGCAATTGCGATCAACCAATTGATACGAAGCAATGTTCGGCAAAGCCTGTCTTTGAATTGCATTTGCTGCAAAGTCTTTTCCACCATCCTCACCACGCTTTTAACTTTTGTTATATTATATCAAAAAAAGCCTTTGTTGTCAATACCACACTGTAAACTTTTATTATATTATATCAAAAAAAGCCTTTGTTGTCAATATGGGTAAACAAGCGCATATTTTGTTAAAACTTTTATAAAATGTATGTATAGAACGCAATGATTTTGCCTTTATCGGAAGATTTTTACACCTTTTATTTACACCCAAATTACACCCATACAGAAACACATAAGATGAAAGCTACCGCGTATAACGCAAAAAAGAAAAAAAATAAGCGTTCATAGTGGACAAAACGTCTTAAAAAGGCTATAATGCACACTATAACGCTTAATTCTTATTGCTCCTAAGGGTTAATTGTGGGTTCGATTCCCGCCGGGAGTACCAAAAGAAATATCACTCGGAAAATCGCCTGTATGGGCGATTTTTTCTTTTCGTCCGCTTCCGGCAATCCGTAAGTCGACAAGTACCCGTTCTTGATTGACATTTCGGCGTCATAATACGGCAGATTAAATTCAATACGGGTTTTGTGAAAGACTCGACAATGAGTTAATTTAGTCACATTGAAATAATCTGTATAAACTTTTAATTTGTTTTGTGCCGTTTGATAAGTATCGCGCAGATAGCAGCGTTCGTTTTTTTAATATTTATATTGTTATTTCAATTTCAATGGGTCGATATATTAGGCGTATTCTACAAAAATCCAAAACCGAGCCGTTGCATTTCGGCGTTCATGTATCTAATCTATATTTGTTTCGCACGGTGTTTTGGTTGTCAAACAGCCGCCGATATGATTTTCAGACGGAGAGGGTGACTGTTACGTTGCCGCTGCCGAGAATCGAACGCAACTCGGAAGCAGTTATATTTTCGATTTTGCCGAGTCGGGTAAAATTCCAACTGTTTGTGTCGTAATAAATTACGAATTGATTGCCCTGATATAGGATAAGGTCGCCTGCTTCCGTAGTAAAATATTCGTCGCTGCGCGGCAGTGAAAAACCGAGCGTGCCGACCTTTTCAAAATTGCCGTAATCTTGCATTTCTATGGTAAGGGACGATTTTTTCAAAGCCTCAAAGAGCGCAGCAGCGCTTGCATTGTCTGTCAAGCTTGCCGTAAGCGTTGTGTTTCCGACAGAAATTTTCAGCATATTTGTATCCGTTTTCAAATCAAGATTGAGCTGTTCGACAAAAGCTTTTATTTCGCTTTCTGTCGTATTTGATGAGAATCTCGTTCCGTTTTTCCAATCGGCGTTTTGTGCAAGCGGGCGGAGATTGTCCGCGCTCGAGCCGACTCCGCTGGAACCGGATGTGCAGAAGGGAACGATGGTTTTGCCCGCGAAATCATAGCTTTCCAAAAAGGTGTAGATGATTTTCGGCGCCTGTCCGTGCCAAATAGGGTAACCGAGAAAAATCACATCGTAGTCCGGCATATTTTCCACGCTGTTTGCGATTGCGGGGCGGGCGGCAGGATCGGCCTGTTCCCTGTCGGCTCTGCCGCCGCTGTAATAGTCCAAATCCGCCTCCGTGTAAGGTATTTGTGGCTGAATTTCGTGCAATGCGCCGCCCGTTTCACGGGCAATCATTTCTGCAATCTTTTCCGTATTGCCCGTACAGGAGAAATACGTCACAAGTATATTTGCCGCAGTTGTCGGAGAGGAATTTTCGTTGCCGCCGTCGCCGTCGTTATCGTCGTTGTTGTCTTTCAGGTCTGTACAAGCGCTCAGCCCGAAACACAAAAGTAAAAAAGCAAGAATGAGTGTAATTGTCTTTTTCATTTTTTTTTACTCCTGATTTGTTTTTTTTGGTAGTTGCACATGGTTTTGAAATAAATCGCATCGGTTTTTTCTCTTTTGTTACAGATTTATTTTGAAAAAGCTTTCGATTTTGTCAAAAGGAATTTTTGTTGCGTCGTCGTAAAGGTCTACATGGTTGCTGTCGGGGACGACGAGCATTTCCTTCGGCTCGGCTGCTTTTGCATAGGCGACGTCGCTGAAAAATCTGCTCTCCGCCTGTTCGCCTACAATAAAGAGGACGGGGCGGGGCGAGATTTCGTCGATATAGTGCAGCAGCGGATAGTTGATAAAAGACAAATCGCTGGTGGTTGTGAATCCGCCTCGCGCGTTTGGATGGTGACCGCGCTTTGTGGCGTAAAATTCGTAAAATTCTCGCCATATGCCCTGCATTTCGTCGGGAATGTTTTGCGTCGGTTCTTCGGGAAAAGAGGGGATATATTCGGGATAACCGTTTTCCGCGTCTTTCCAACGTTGCAAAGAAAGCCGTTCTTTGGTTGCGGCGAGCTGCTCGGGTGTTTGCCCCGCGCGCGCAGCATAACTCATGTCGTACATACTTGCCGTTACAACCGCCTTAATGCGCGTGTCCACAGCGGCCGCCGAGAGCGCAAAGCCGCCGCTGCCGCATATTCCGAGCGCGCCGATTTTGTTTCTGTCCGCATAGGGCAAAAGCCCCAAAAAGTCCACGCCCGCGGAAAAATTCTCGCTGAACATATCGGGAGAGGACACACGGCGGGGTTCTCCCGCGCTCTCTCCCATATAACAGGGGTCGAATGTCAGCGCGACGAAGCCTCGCTGCGCAAGTTGGTTTGCATACACGCAGGCTCCCTGCTCCTTTACGCCGCCGTAAGGCGCGCCTATGACTATGGCGGGATGTTTTTTTGTGTGATTTAATCCCTTCGCTTGGTATAGGTCGCCCGCAAGCGCAATTCCGTAGCGGTTGTTGTACCGCACGTGTCTTCTTTCGACTTTTTCATCGAGTTTGCAAATATAACCGCTCATACAAAATCTCCTTTTTTAAACGGATTTGACTGTTTTTGCCGGTATTCCCGCAACTACCGTCATGGGAGGCACGTCCTTTGTTACCACTGCGCCTGCGGCGATTACCGCGTTGTCGCCAATGCTAACGCCCGCCAACACGGTGGCGTGCGCGCCTATCCACACGTTTTTTCCTATCACGATGGGCGCCGCCTTCATACTTTTCCGACGCTCGGGATTCAGGTCGTGATTGAGTGTTGCAAGCACAACCTGATGACCGATCAGAGCGCCGTCGCCTATGGTTATGCCGCCTTGGTCCTGAAAACAGCATCCGGAATTTATGAACACGTTTTTGCCTACCGTTATGTTTTTGCCGCAGTCGGTGTAAAAGGGCGGAAACAACAAAAACGATTCGTCTGTTTTTTTGCCAATCAGCCTGAAAAACAATTTGCGTATTTTTTCGGGCGAAAGATATTTTCCGTTTATTTTCGCCGTAATTTTCTGCGCGTTGCGAGCCAAAATATGCATACATCGGTGCGCGTCGGAGTCTGCGGCGATATAAGAATTTTCTTTGATAAATTCAACGTATTCTTTTGCATTCATATTTTTAAGAGTTTTAATTTGTTTTACGTCTGAAATTTTAAAACATATATCAAGCCATGTCAAATATCTATATTGAATGGCAAGTCATAGTTTGTTATTATGGATTTGTCGGTTGCGGCAAAAAAAGGGGCGTTGTTTTTAACGGATTTTAGGGGGCTAAAAATAGCGAATTTTTTTTAAATTTTCTTCGGACCGGTCTATTGACAGGCAAAAAAACGGGTGTACAATTGCGTCAGAGTGATTTTGGGGTTGTCAATCGCTTCTTGAATCCGCCCTTTGCGGAGGCGGGGAGGAGGTAAATTTATGGAACTCGGAACACTTTTCGGCGATTTTGTCGTTATGCTGATTAAAACACGCGGGTTTGCGTATTTTGTCGAGACTCTTGTCGTGGTCGTGCTTGTGCAGCTTTTGAAAAAGCTGCTGCCCAAGCTCAAAATCGACCTTACGGGAGGCTTTGACCCGTGCGTGGCTGCGCCGTTTGTTTTTGCTCTGCCAGTGGTGGCGGTAAAAATGCTGTTGGTAGACAAGACGGGATGGAGCGGGCTGCTGACCGACGCGCTGTTGGTTGACGCCGTGTCTGTCGGAGCGACTTCGGTGACGGTTTACAAGCTGTTCGCCGCTTCCGACAAGGAAAGCCTCAAAAACCTGATGAAGGACAATGTTTTCAGCCTTGTCTATTCGCAGATTTTTTTGTTTTCCGACGCGAGAGAGCGTCTGATTGACAAGAGCGTAAAGGCGGTTGATTTTGTGGCGGGAATAAAAGAGCTGGCAACCGAGCTTGCAGGCGTATACGGGGAGGACGCCGACAAGGACGGAACCGCTCTTAAACTCGGCGAGCGTATGGCGGAACTGTTTCCGTCTCTGCATTTTTCCGAAAAGGGAATTGCGGAAATGGACAGAATTTTTCAGTTGTTTTTTGCGCCCGACGAAACGGCGCCCGACGACAAATGAGCGAACCGACGCTGCGGCGCATAAAGCGCCGCAGCGCTTTTTTTGCGGTTGAAATCTACGTCGGAACACAGACGCTCCCGTAGGACAAGGCGACAGGCAAGGGAGGTCGAGCTTTGAAGAACGGTGAAAATCTGCCCGTTTCCGTTTGACATTTTTCGCAATTGCTGATATAAATAAATGATTGTAAGAAAATCGGTTTCAAGCCAATATGACGACGTTAAACAAAAAAAATTCTTTTGCAGAATATATAAAGATATATGCCATGCTGACACTTGCGGGGACGCTTATGGCGCTGGGAATCTATGTCTTCGTGCTGCCCTGTTCCGTTGTGGCGGGGGGCATAGGCGGACTGAGCAACATCCTGTATTATACCTTTAACATACCCGTGAGCATAGGCAGCATAGCGCTGAACGCGCCGCTGCTGATTGCCGCGCTGTTCAAACTCAAAAAATCATATTCAGTCAGGACGGTTTTCGCCTGCGTGGTTTATTCGTCGGTGACGCTGCTCTTTGAAAAAATAAATTTCTTTCAGTTTTCGGACAGCAGGATTATCGGCGTGGTCATGGGGGGAGCGCTTTCGGCTGCGGGCATAACGGTTGCTTACTTTGCCGGCGGCAGCAACGGAGGCAGCGAAATCGTAACCGGACTGGTCAGCGTCAAAAATCCCCACGTGGAAATGGGCAAGGTTCTGCTTATCTTCAATCTGGGAGTTTACGCGCTCGCGTTTGCGCTGCAAAGAGAATTGATGCAGGTGCTTTACTCGCTGCTGATGTCATACGTGACCTCCTTCTGCGTCAAAATTTTTATGAACGGGATAGACCCCGTGCTGAAATACACGGTTATAACCAAGAAATCGCAGGAGCTTGACGCGGAACTGTTCAAGGTTTTCAAGAGAGGCGCCACGAATATAGAGGTAGTGACCGAATACGGCGAGCCTACCGACAGAAAGGTTGTTATCGTCGTCATACAGTACCGACAGAATCAGGTGTTCAAGCGTATTTTGCGCAAGGTGGACGAGGAGTGTTTCGCATTTTGCACTTCGATAAACACGGTGTTGAACAAGCCCGATTTCAATAAGAGATACAAATAATATGAAAGAAAAAAAGAGCTTCAAAAAAATATTCAAGCTGGCGTCTACCATTTTTCTTGCCGCGCTGTTCCGCGCGGTGGGTATACAGCTTTTTCTGCTGCCAAACGCGATAACTCTCGGCGGAGCAGTGGGCGTTGCGTCCACGCTGTCCTGGCTTTTCAAGGATACGCTGCCCGACCTCATGGGGGCGTTTCTCGTGGTGATTAACATCCCGCTTGTAATCATCAGCTATTTCAAAACGGGCAAGAAATTCGCGCTGAAAACAGGCATATGCCTGTTGCTTATGGGGGGAATGATGGAGCTTCTCGGGCTGTTCGACGTTGCGTCCCTGGTGGGCACTGTCGGCGCGGGAGAGGACAAGGTGCTTTTCGCTCTTATCGGCGGCGTGCTGTGCGGACTGAGCCTGCCCATGATGCTGTCTATTCAGGCGTCGACGGGCGGCTCGGACATAGTTGCGCTTTTGCTCCAAAGACACAAGCGCGGAACAAACTCCATGCGCGTCATTCTTTACATAGACCTGGCTACCATTCTGGTTGCCGCTCTTGTTTCGCAGTTTTTCATCAAGGGCGAAGGCTTTGACGGCTTTTCGGTGTTCGTGTATTCGATAGCCACGCAAATCGCAAGCGAAATCGTGCAGGAAATGATTTACAAAGGTTATTCCTCGGCAATGGGGCTAAATATCGTCACCTCCAAGCCCGTCGAAGTGTCTGAGGCGCTCAAAACCAAGCTCGGAAGAGGCGTAACCAACATACGGGTGGAGGGCGCGTATTCGCACGAGGAAAAAACAATGGTTATGTGCGTCATCTACAAGCGGCAGTTGAACCGCGCAAAGCACATAATCAAGGAAACGGACGAAAACTCCTTTGCAACCGTGTTTACGGTAAGAGAAGTAGTGGGCAAGGGGTTCAAAAATACGGAAACAGAGCTTGAAGAGGATATACAGATAGATATCGACGACAAAATGTCCAAAAACTCCTGATTTGCGCGTCCTGGACGGGACGCGCTTTTGTGTTGCAAGTCAGTTTGCGGAGTCGGTAAACCGTCTCAAAACGCATTGTCAAAAATTGTTAATTTTTTGGTTCGTTTTGTATTGACAAAGCGTGCGGCAGGGCTTATAATTATATCGATAAAAATTTATCGATAAACGGACGGGACAATGGAGCAATCGAAATCTATTTCCAAAGCCACATTAATAAGACTGCCGGGATACCTTCGTTTTCTCAAAACCTCCAATCTCGGCGGAGAGGATTACATTTCCTCCACCACTATTGCGGAGGGGCTTAATCTCAACCCCATTCAGGTGCGAAAGGACCTTTCGCAGGTGAGCGTAGCCGACGGCAGACCCAAGCTCGGCTTCAAGGTAAGCGAGCTTATTTCCGACATGGAGAATTTTCTCGGCTACAACAACACGAAGGAGGCAGTGCTCGTGGGGGCGGGGCTTTTGGGAAAAACTCTTTTGTCGTACAACGGCTTTTCCAAGTACGCGCTTGAAATAGTGGCGGCCTTCGACGTCAATCCGGAGCTTGTCGGAAAAACAATCAACGGCAAGCAGATTTTCCCCATGAGCGAGCTTGCGCATATAGTGAGACGCATGAACATAAAAATGGGTATAATAACCGTTCCCCGAATCTGCGCGCAGGAGGTTTGCGATTTGCTTGTGGGGGCAGGCGTCAGGGGAATATGGGATTTTGCGCCCGTGCATTTGGACGTGCCCGATTACGTGGCAATCAAATACGAGGATTTAGCGACAAGCTTTCTGGTTTTAAGCAATCAGCTGTCGAAAAAATTATCAGAAGAACAAGGAGAAAACAAAAATGACGATTAAGGTGTGTGTGGGCAGCTCCTGCCATTTGAAGGGCTCTTATGACGTGATTGAAAAGCTCAAAGAGGTTATCGACAGGTACGGCGTCGCGGACAAGGTGGAGCTTATGGCGAGCTTTTGTCTGGGCAATTGTCAGAACGGCGTTTCCGCTACCTGCGACGGCGAGCTGCTGAGCAATCTGAGACCGGAAAACGTGGAAGAGGTGTTTTTGCGCGACGTATTTCCCAAGCTGGAAAAATAACGCGGAGGTGAAAAATTATGGGACAGTATCTCGAATTTAAGCCGAGCAGCTGCAAAAACTGCTACCGCTGTCTGCGCGAGTGCCCCGTAAAGGCGATTAAGGTGGTGGACCAAAAGGCGGTCATCATGGAGGAGCTTTGCATCCTGTGCGGAAAGTGCACCTTTGTCTGCCATCAGAACGCCAAGTACGTGCACGGCGAGCTGGAGGAGGTCAAGCGTCTGCTCAAAAAAAATAAAAGGGTGTATGTTTCCGTCGCGCCGTCCTTTGTTTCAAGCTTCGGAATAGAGGATTTCGAGGTGATGAGAACCGCGCTCAAAAGACTCGGCTTTTTCGACGCGGAGGAAACGGCGCTGGGCGCGGCAGCCGTCACGGAAAAGTACGAGGAGCTTTTGAATAGCGGAAAATACCGCAACCTCATTTCGTCGGCGTGTCCCGCGGTAAACAGGCTGATAGAAATTTATTATCCCAAAGCGTTGCCTTTCCTTGCTCCCGTAGACACGCCCATGGTCGCGCATGCCAAAATGATAAAGAAACGCGACAAGGACGCGGTGGTTTTGTTTGTGGGACCCTGCATAGCCAAAAAGCGCGAGGCGCGCGAGAGCGTTCTTATCGAAAACGTGCTCACCTTTGAAGAGCTTGAAATGTTTTTCAAGAGCGAGGGCATAGACCTTAAAAATATTCAAGCGGAACTCAAAAATGAAGAACGCGGCGCGGAGGGAGAGCTTTCCGCGAGGAATTATCCCATCAGCCGCGGCATAATAAAATCCTTCAAGGACGCGAGGAGCGACTACGAATACATAGCGGTGAGCGGAGTCACAAACGTAATGCAGGCTCTCGAAAGCGTGGACGACCTGTACAACGTGTTTTTGGAGCTTAACGCCTGCGACCACGCCTGTATAAACGGTCCCTGCGCGGTTAAACGCGCGGGCGGCGTTGTGAGGGCGAACATAGCGGTCAGAAATTACGCGCACAAGGGGGACGGCGAGCTTAAACCGGACTCTGAAGGAATAGATTTAAGCTGCAACCATTACGCCCTGAACAATGCCAATCTGTTTGTGCCCGAGCGCGAAATCAAAGCCATTCTTGCCAAAACGGGCAAATTCAGACCGGAGGACGAGCTGGACTGCGGCGCGTGCGGATACGACACTTGCAGGCAGAAGGCGTGGGCGGTTGCCAACGGCTTTGCGGACGTGGAAATGTGTCTGCCCTACGTCAGGGAGCGCGCGGAGAGTATGTCCAACGAGGTTATCATGAACAGCCCCAACGGAATCGTGGTCATAGATTACGACCTGAAAATTCAGGATATAAACCGCAAGGGCATGGAGCTGTGGGGAATCGACGACAGCTGCAAGGGCAACAACCTCGTGGATTACTTCAATCCCACGGACTTTATCCTCGCGATAAGCGAGAACAAAAACCTGGTGCGCAAAAAGGTCAAGGTCGACAAAACGGGCAAATACGCCGAAATGCACATTGTGCTTTTGCCCAAGCATAAGGTTATGTTCGCCATTATGAAAGACATAACCGAAAGAGTCAATTACGACAGCAAGCTCAACTCGGTAAAGCTGGAAACGCTGCAAACCACCGACGACGTTATCAAAAAGCAGATGCGCGTGGCGCAGGAAATAGCTTCGCTGCTCGGAGAGACAACTGCGGAAACCAAGGTTGCGCTTCTCAAGCTGAAAAAGACTTTGTCACAGGACGAAAAGGAGGACTGACGCAATGGCGTTTTACCTCGAAAGCGGTTACACCTCTCTCAACAAAAAGGGAGAGGAGCT
>ULWM01001490.1_pt1 | contig 14486 bp, 9 predicted proteins | sample 1960331 | NCBI WGS metagenome assembly ULWM01 (sample SAMEA4835812, study PRJEB28245) | human gut metagenome | biome: gut microbiome; material: fecal sample | place: Denmark | collected 2008 | reverse complement strand
AGCACGCATGAAGCTGCAAAGCCTGCAACTCTACGATTTTCGGAATTACGAGACGGCCAGCGTCAGCTTTCATCCCGGCGTCAATCTGATTGTCGGCGAAAATGCGCAGGGAAAGACCAATCTGCTGGAAGCCGTTTTTTATTTGTCTACCGGCAAAAGCTTTCGCACCGCCCGCAATCAGGAACTCATCCGCTTCGGCGCAGAATTTACAGACCTGAATTGCAGTCTGTTTTCCGGCGGCCGGGAACAGAGCCTGCGGGCTGTGCTGTTTTCCGGAAGAAAGCCGCGGCAGCTGTACATCGGCGGCGTAAAGCAGCGCTCCGCCGCCGGACTATCCGGCGTGCTGACGACCGTTCTGTTCTGCCCGGACGATTTGCTGATTTTAAAAAGTGGGTCCGCCGGAAGGCGAAAGATTCTCGATACCGCCCTCTGCCAGCTTCGGCCCGGCTATGCGCAGGCGCTGGCGGAATATCAGAAGCTGTATGACAGCAAATCAAGAATTTTAAAAGATTATCACGAGGCCCCATCCCTCCTGGAGCCGCTGCCGGAATTCAACTACCGCATGGCGCAGGTCGGTGCGGTCGTGATTGCCTACCGGGCAAAATTCCTGCGGGAGCTTTCCAAACAGGCGCGGCTGTACCATGCGGAATTTTCTGGCGGACGGGAGGAACTTTCCCTTGTCTATCAGACTGTTTCGACCGTGACAGACCCGTTCGCAGAAAAAAAAGTCATCTTTCAGCAGCTGCTTGATCACCAGCAGGCGCATTACCGCGCCGAGTTGGATTCCGGTCAGTGTTTGTCCGGCCCGCACAAAGACGATTTTGAAACGCTCCTCGGCGACCGCTCCGTCAAAGCCTACGGCTCTCAGGGCCAGACCCGCACGGCAGCTATCAGCCTGAAGCTGGCTGAGCGCGAATTATTCCGCGCCGATACCGGCGAAGAGCCGGTTCTGCTGCTGGACGATGTGCTGTCCGAACTGGACGCGCGGCGGCAGGATTTCGTGCTCAATCAAATTCGCTCCGGTCAGGTGCTTATCACCTGCTGTGAGCCGGAACGCATCACAAATATCGGAAAACGCATTTTCGTGGAGAGCGGACAGATCCGGGAGGAGTCGTCATGTATCTGAATATCGGCGGCGATTTCTCCGTCCGCGCCGAATCTGTAATCGGCGTGTTCGATCTGGACAACACCAGCTGCTCCAAATGGACGCGGAAATTTCTCGCAGAGGCACAGAAGGCCGGCGCTGTCGTGGAAGCGACGGACGAACTGCCGAAATCCTTTCTGGTCGTCAGCGAATACGGCGAAAACCGCGTCATTCTGACAAAATATAATGCAGCCGTTCTGCTCAAACGCATGCAGGACGCGCAGCGTACCCCGATCTCTGCTAAAGGAGAAGCAATATGACAGAAGAAATCAAGGATATCATCGAAGCTGAAAAAGAATATAACGCCAGCCAAATCCAGGTTCTGGAGGGACTGGAGGCCGTCAGAAAGCGTCCCGGCATGTATATCGGCTCGACCAGCAGTTCGGGCCTGCACCATCTGGTCTATGAGATCGTCGATAACGCAATCGACGAAGCACTGGCCGGATACTGCAAGCACGTCGTTGTGACCATCAACGAGGGCAATACCATCACCGTCACCGATGACGGCCGCGGCATCCCCGTCGATATTCAGGCTCAGACCGGCAAGCCCGCACTTGAGGTCGTCTATACCGTTCTGCACGCGGGCGGCAAATTCGGCGGCGGGGGCTATAAAGTCTCCGGCGGTCTGCACGGCGTCGGTGCATCGGTCGTCAACGCGCTTTCCGAGTGGCTGGAGGTCGAGGTCAGTAAGGACGGGAAGATTTATCAAATGAAATTCTCCCGCGGCCATATTACCCAGGAAATGCGCATCATCGGCACCACGGACAAGCACGGCACGAAGGTCACCTTCAAACCCGATCCCGAGATGTTCGACACGCTGGAATATGACTACGAAACCCTCCATACCCGCATGCGCGAGCAGGCATTTTTGAACGCCGGTCTGCATATCACCATCCGCGACGAGCGCATCGAATCCGCCGACAAGCCCGAAAAGGATCGCATGGACTCCATGTGCTACGAGGGAGGCATCCGCGAATTCGTCCGCTGGTATAACCGCCACAAAACGCCGATCCACGAGCAGGTCATCTACATGTCCGGCTCCAAGGGCGACGACACGGCGGAGGTCGCATTGCAGTATAACGACTCGTTCAACTCCAATATCGTTTCCTTCGCAAATGATATCCATACCCCCGAGGGCGGCATGCACGAGGAGGGCTTTAAGCGGGCGCTGACGAATGTGCTCAACGCCTACGGCGTCAAAAAAGGCTACATCAAGGGCGATGATAAGGTCACCGGTGACGATGTACGCGAAGGTCTGACGGCCATCGTTTCCGTCAAGCTGACGGAGGCGCAGTTTGAGGGACAGACAAAGGCCAAACTCGGCAACGCCTCCATGCGCACGCTTGTCAGCAATATCGTCACACAGCAGCTGACGGAATTCTTAGAGGAAAATCCAGCCGTCGGCAAGCTGATTCTCGACAAAGCCATGATGGCCAACCGGGCGCGGGAAGCTGCCAGAAAAGCCCGCGAAGCAATCCGCCGTAAGACGGGCCTTGAATCCGGCCAGATGCCGGATAAGCTGCGCGACTGCAACGACACCGATCCCACGCTCACCGAACTTTATATCGTCGAGGGTGATTCCGCAGGCGGCTCGGCCACACAGGGCCGCGATTCCCGCTTCCAGGCAATCCTCCCCCTCTGGGGCAAGATGCTGAACGTAGAAAAGGCCCGGGCCGACAAGGTATACGGCAACGACAAGCTGCAGCCAGTCATTACCGCGCTCGGCGCCGGCATCGGCGACGAATTCAATCTCGACAAACTGCGCTATCACAAGGTCATCATCATGGCTGATGCTGATGTTGACGGCAGCCACATCCGCACGCTTCTGCTCACATTCTTCTTCCGCTTCATGCGGCCGCTGATCGAGCACGGCTATGTCTATTCCGCTGTCCCGCCCCTTTATAAGCTTTCGCGCGGCAAGACGCAGCGTGTGGCGTATTCTGACCCGGAGCGCGATCAGATTTCCGCCGAAATGCGCGCGGACAACCCGAACGCGAAGGTCGATATCTCCCGGTATAAGGGTCTCGGCGAAATGAACCCGCATGAACTGTGGGAAACGACCATGGACCCCACTACGCGGACGCTGCGCCGCATTACGCTCGAGGACGCCGTGCAGGCCGACCAGATCTTCACCGTTCTGATGGGCGAGGACGTCGAGCCGCGCAAGGAATTCATCGAAGAAAACGCGAAATACGTCGTGAATCTGGATATCTGATTCCAGTCAATCTTTTGTAGGGGCCGATGCCCACATCGGCCCTGAATCTGCTGCGATTTCGCCTGAAATTACCGATAAACCGGTGCATCCTGCGCGGGCCGATATGTACCGGCAAGCGGCAGATCACATCCGTAACGCTCCTTCGCCGCAAACGGCTGTGACCGGCATCGGCCCCCCACAAAGGAGAAAGCATAAATGGCACATAAAAAAGATTACAAGCCCGAGGATATCATGTTCCCGGAACAGCGGATCGTGCAGTCGGAACTTGTACATGAGATGAAAAGTTCGTACATCGACTACGCGATGTCCGTCATTGTCGGCCGTGCGCTGCCGGATGTACGAGACGGCTTAAAGCCCGTCCACCGGCGCATTCTCTACGCCATGTACGAGGACGGCCTGACCTCCGACAAGCCGTTTAAGAAATCGGCGACATGTGTCGGCGACGTGCTGGGCCGGTATCATCCGCACGGCGACGCATCGGTCTACGACGCGATGGTCCGTCTGGCGCAGGATTTCTCCATGCGCTATCCGCTCGTTGACGGCCACGGCAACTTCGGTTCCGTTGACGGTGATCCCCCCGCGGCCTACCGTTATACCGAGGCGCGCATGTCGAAGCTTTGCAACGAGATGCTGCGCGACATCGACAAGGAAACCGTTCTGTGGGACCCGAACTTCGATGAATCGAGAAAGGAACCGCGCGTCCTGCCGTCACGCTTCCCGAACCTGCTGGTCAACGGCTCGTCCGGTATTGCCGTCGGCATGGCGACAAATATCCCGCCGCACAACCTGACCGAGGTGATTAACGCCTGCATCTGCATTCTGGAAAACCCGGAAGCAGAACTGGCAGACCTCATGGACTATATCAAGGGTCCGGATTTCCCGACAAAGGGCATCATTATGGGCCGCAGCGGCATCCGCGCCGCGTATGCCACGGGCCGCGGCAAGATCACTGTCCGCGCCCGGACGGAGTTTGAGGAATTCGGACAGAACCGCGAACGCATCATCGTCACAGAACTTCCCTATCAGGTCAACAAACGCCAGCTGATCGCCAACATGGCCGAGCAGGTGCGCGACAAGCGGCTTGAGGGCATTTCCGATATCCGCGACGAAACCGACCGCAACGGCATGCGCGTCGTTATTGAACTGAAAAAGGACGCGAACCCGCAGGTCGTTTTGAACCGGCTGTTTGCCCAGACGCAGATGCAGACCACGTTCGGCGTGACGATGCTTGCGCTGGTCAACAACCAGCAGCAGCCGAAGATTTTGTCCCTGCGGCATATGCTGGATGAATATCTGACCTTCCAGGAAGAGATCATCACGAAGCGGACGCAGTACGATCTCAAAAAAGCGCTCGACCGGCAGCATGTGCTGGAGGGTCTGCTCATTGCCGAGGACAATATCGACGAGGTCATCAAGACCATCCGTGAAAGCTATGACAACGCAAAAGAGCGCCTGATGGAGCGGTTCAATCTGTCCGAGATTCAGGCGCAGGTCGTGCTGGACATGCAGCTTAAGCGTCTGCAGGGACTCGAACGCGAGAAGCTGGAAGCGGAATATGAGGAACTTGAAAAGCGCATTGCGTATTACCGCGAACTGCTGTCCAACGAGGAAATGCTCAAGGGCGTTCTGAAGGACGAATTGACTGCCATCCGCGATAAATACGGCGATGATCGTCTGACTGAAATTCAGGATGTTGAGGACGAGATCGACATTGAAGACCTGATCGAAGAGGAGCAGTGCGTCTTTACGCTTTCCCATGCGGGCTACTGCAAGCGTGTTCCCGCTTCGACCTACCGCAGCCAGAAGCGCGGCGGCAGAGGCGTCACGGGCATGACGACGAAGGAGGAGGACTTCGTAGAGGGCGTGTTTACCGCCTCCACGCATGACTATATCCTCTTCTTCACGAACCTCGGCAAGGTGCACCGCCGCAAGGGCTATCAGATCCCGGAGGCAGGCCGCACGGCCAAGGGCACGAATCTGGTCAATATCCTCCCATTTGAGCCGGGCGAGAAGGTCACGGCGGGTATCACCGTGCATGAATTCGACGAGGATTATCTTGTCTTTGTTACCAGAAACGGCACTGTCAAACGGTTGGAACTGGCAAGCCTCAATACCGCGCGCAAAGCCGGAATCCGCGCGCTGACGCTCTCGGAGGGCGATGAACTGATTGCCGTTATGAAGACCGACGGCAAGCAGGATATCCTGCTTGCAAGCGCGAACGGCATGGTCATCTGCTTCAACGAAAACGACGTGCGTGTCATGGGCCGCGACGCAGCCGGTGTGCGCGGCATGATGCTGGACGCGGGAGACTATGTGGTCGGCGCGGGCATCGCCTTGAGAGGCAAGCAGCTGCTTTCCGTCACGGAATGCGGCTACGGCAAGCGCACGGAGATCGAATCTTATCTGCGCCTTGGCGAAGACGGCCAGCGCCGTCCGCAAAACCGCGGCGGCAAGGGCCTCAAGGGTTATAACATCACGGCCAAGACCGGCAAAATTGCGGGCGTGGCAATCGTGGACGACGCGGACGATATCATGCTGATTGAAAACGGCGGCGTGCTCATCCGCATGGCGGCGGCAGATATCAATGTCTACGGCCGTGACACGCAGGGCGTCATTCTCATGCGCCTTGAATCCGGCAGCCGCGTTATTTCCGTGGACCGCGTGGACCGGGAGCCGGAAGAGCCCGCGGAGAACGAAGAGGCATGAAGACCGTCACCATCTACACCGATGGGGCCTGCTCCGGCAATCCCGGCCCCGGCGGCTGGTGCGCGATTCTGGAGTATAACGGACACGAGAAACTGATCTCCGGCGGCGAGGAACGCACCACAAACAACCGCATGGAACTCACCGCAGTCATACAGGCCCTGCTTGCTCTGCGCGAGCCGTGTGTTGTAGAACTTTATTCCGACTCCAAATACGTTATTGACGCATTGGAAAAGGGCTGGGCATGGGGCTGGCGGAAAAAGGGCTGGGTCAAGTCTGACAAAAAGCCTGCTCTGAATCCCGACCTCTGGGAATTGCTCCTCGGCCTCGTGAGCCAGCACGAGATGCACTATCACTGGGTCAAGGGCCACGAGGAAAACGAAAAAAACAACCACTGCGACGAGCAGGCGGTTCTGGAGAGCCGGAAATTCAAAGCATGAGGACGCGCCGCCTGTTACGGTATTCCAAATTTGTAGGTAGTTGCGTTTGAATGGCCGCGGTAAATCAGCCTTGCATTCAAAAATTGCAGGGCAGTACGAATTCGCCGCAGTCCCACAAAAGCCTCCCCTTGCCGCGCTCTGCGCGGTAAGGGGAGGTGTCATTTGCGTCAGCAAATGACGGAGGGGATTTGTTTTAGATTTCAGAGTGCGCTGTAATTTGCAGCACTCGAATCCCCTCAGGCGCTTCGCGCCGATTTCCCTTGGGCACAAGGAGAGCCTTTGGTGCGTCAGAAATTTTGAACTCTTTCAAATATCGCGGAAAAAAATACCCGCAGGAGGCTCAGCCTTCTGCGGGTCGGTTTGTTTATAGCGGAGTTTTTTTGATTTTTGCAAACGCGCGGGGATATTTGAGCGGTGTGGACTTGATTTTACGGATCACAACGGCCTTGTGTACGGCATCCTGAATGGGATATTCGTACACGCGCTCGATCGTTCCGCCAAGCAGCGCCACGGCGCGCTTTGCCTCTTCCATTTCCTCGCCTGCCAGCGCACCCTTCATCGCCAGGAACGCGCCGCCCACCTTTACATACGGCAGGCAGAGTTCCGACAGGATATTCAGCCGCGCCACGGCGCGGGACGTCGCAATGTCATACTGCTCCCGGCAGGTCTGGACAAATTCTTCTGCCCGGGCAGTAACAACCTCGGCTTCTACGCCAAGCTGCGGCAGAATCTCCCGCAGCCATGTCATGCGCTTGGCCAGAGAATCCAGAAGCGTCAGTCTGATCGACGGCTCCGCAATTTTCAGCGGGACGCCGGGAAAGCCCGCGCCGCAGCCAACATCGATCACGCGCTTGCCGGAAAAGTCCTCTGCCTGCAAAAGTGCGATGCAGTCGAGAAAATGCAGTTCGGCCACGGCCTGCGGCTCCGTGATGGCTGTGAGGTTCATGACTTTGTTCTTTTCAATCAGCGCCTGCCCGAATGCGCAGAGCGTGTCGATCTGCTCCGGCGCCAAGCCGGAGCGCGCTTCCAGTACTGCTCTCATTTGTCCGCCTTTCGGATATATAGCACGCCAAGGGTCCCCGGTCCGCAGTGGCTGCTGACGGTGCAGCCGGCACGCGTGACGCAGATCTCCTCAAACGGCTGTAACTTTTGCACAGTTTCCACAGCCTTTTGCACCGTTTCTTCCGACACGCCGGAGTGCGTGATGAACACGCGGCGCAGTTCCAGATCGCTGCGGTTTCCAATTTTGTCGGTGATATACTCGCAGACGCATTTGTCAAAGCTGCCGCGATATTTTTTGCCGACGTCCATTTTGCCGTCCTTGACCTCAATGCACGGGCGAAGCTTTAAAAGATTTGCGCCCAGAAGCGTCACGGCGGAGCAGCGGCCGCCCTTTTTCATGTAATCCAGCCGGTCAAGAATGAAGCTGGCTTCCACACGGCCTGTCAGATCGTGCAGCGCCGCAACAATATCGTCCGGCTCCATGCCTTCGCGCGCCATGCGCTCGGCTTCCAACACAACAAGTCCATGACCTGTGGATAAATTTCTGGAATCGACGACGTATACGTTGTCAAAATCCGCCGCTGCCAGTTTCGCGTTCTGATAGCAGCAGGAAAAATCCAGAGAGATACAGACGTGGATGACGAAGTCGTTTTTTTCAGACAACTCTGTAAACGCGCGGACATAATCGGCCAGATTGACCGCCGCTGTCTGCGGCAGACTTCCGCCGGCAGAGACGTGCGCATAGATATCATCGGGCTTGACGTCCACGCCGTCGCGCAGCGTCTTGCCGTCCATGCTCACATAGAGGGGCAGCAGGCGGATGTTGTACCGTTCCAGCTGCTCCGGGTTGAGATCACAGGTAGAGTCAGACGTGATCTGATAACGCATAGAGAGTTCCTTCCTTTTTTTCATCTGCATCCATTAAGGACGCGCGTGTGGTAACCGATGGTTCAATACGTCTGCGGTTACCTTGGCGCAGCGCGCGGAAAAAGTCGCGCAGCGCCTGTGAACATTCCGCTTCCAGTATGCCGCCGCTGACCTCCGGCTGAAAACAGCCTGGCAAATGCAGCAGATCGACAAGACTTCCCGCCGCGCCGGATTTTGGATCGCACGCGCCGAAGACGACGCGCGGCAGATGCGCGTTTAAAATCGCACCGGCACACATGGGGCATGGCTCCAGCGTCACATACAGCGTACACTGCCACAGCCGCCAGCCGCCAAGCGTCCGGCAGGCTTCGCCGATGGCCTCCAGTTCTGCGTGGGCCAGCGCCGTTTTTCCTTTTTCACGCCGGTTGCGGCCACGGCCGACAATGCGGTCTTCCAGTGTAATCACACACCCCACCGGAACCTCACCGTCCGCTGCCGCTTCCTGTGCAAGCAGGAGCGCTTCGCGCATCATTGCCTCATCCAAGTCCGTACACACACCTCCACGGCAAGAGTCATTCTATCATACCCGAAAATGGAAGATTCGTCAACACCCGCTGTGCGGCGCTTTCCTTGGGAAAACGGGCTTTTTGCTTGCTTTTAACAGGCGGACGCGATATACTGAATATATCAGGCAGCGACGCTGCAAAGAATGGATGGAAGAAAGGATCACGACGGTATGAGTACTGTATATCAGAATCTGACCCCCGCACAGCTGCGCGAGGAATACGCAGCAGTCAAGGCGCAGTTCGACGCGCTGAAGGCGAAGGAACTGAAACTCAACATGGCAAGAGGCAAGCCCGGCAAGGAGCAGCTTGATCTCGTCTCCGATATCCTCAGCATCCTCAAGACCCCGGAGGACTGCATGTCCAACGGCGTCGATGCCCGCAACTACGGCGAACTGTCCGGCCTCAAGGAAGCAAAGGAATACTGGGCGGATGTGCTCGGCTGCAAGAGCGAAGAGTGCTTCATCGGCGGCAACGCATCGCTGACGCTCATGTACGATCTGGTCAGCAAGGGCTATACGCACGGTCTTGCACGTTCGGAAAAGCCGTGGTGCAAGCTGGATACCGTCAAGTGGCTCTGCCCGGCGCCCGGCTACGACCGCCATTTTAAAATCACCGAATCGTTCGGCTTTGAACTCATTACAATTCCCATGACCCCCACCGGCCCCGACATGGACAAGGTCGAAGAAGCGGTCAAGGACCCGGCTGTCAAGGGCATGTGGTGCGTGCCGAAATACTCCAACCCCGACGGCATCGTCTATTCCGACGAGACGATCGCGCGCATCGCGGCTTTGAAGCCCGCCGCGCCCGATTTTGCCCTCATGTGGGATAACGCCTACTGCATCCATGAGTTTGACGGCGAATTTGTTCCCTTCCGGGATATCCTGACACTCTGCCGCGAGGCCGGCAACGACGGCATGGTCTATGAATTTGCCTCCACGTCCAAGGTCACGCTCCCCGGCGCGGGCTTCTCCGTTATGGCTACGAGCGAGGCCAATCAGGCGTATCTGCAAAAACTCATCGGCATCCAGACCATTTCCTATGACAAGGTCAACTCTCTGCGCCATGTGCGCTTTTTAAAGGACAAGGCCCACACGCTGGAACTTATGAAGAAGCACGCAGCCATTCTGAACCCGAAGTTCCAGTGCGTTCTGCGCCATCTGGACACCGAGATCGCGCCGCTCGGCATTGCGTCCTGGCAGCGGCCGAAAGGCGGTTATTTCGTCTCGGTCAACACGGCCCCGGGGCTTGCCAAGCGCACGCTGGCACTGTGCAAGGAAGCCGGTGTCGTCATGACCGGTGCGGGCGCGACGTTCCCCTATGGCCGCGACCCGCAGGATTCCAACATCCGCATTGCCCCGTCCCTGCCCCCGGTTGAGGAGTTGGAGCAGGCGATGGAGATCTTCTGCACCAGTCTGCGCCTGGCCGCACTGGAGCAGCGAATGCAGTAAGTAAATTAAGGCTCCCCTTTGAATAAAGGGGAGCTGGCCCGAAGGGCCTGAGGGGATTTTGTACACACAAATTGCAGAGTACTCTGCACCCCGTACCCCATCCCCTCTGCCATTTGCTTTCGCAAATGCCACCTCCCCTTCCCGTGCGGGGCACGGCAAGAGGAGGCTTTGGCGCGTCGGGCTTCCCGGCCGCAGTTCATCGCAGCAAGGAGCAGCACATGAAGGTTTTGATTCTCGGCGGCGGAGCCAGCGGGCTGATGGCCGCGCTTTCCGCCGCGCAGGACGAACAGAATACCGTCACCGTTCTTGAACGGCAGTCGCGTGTCGGGCGCAAGCTGCTCGCCACCGGCAACGGCCGGTGCAACCTGACGAACCTCGATTTATCCCCGGAGCACTATCACGGGCAGGACGCGGGCTTTGCCCGCGCCGCACTTTCGCGGTTTGATGGAAACACTACGCTGGACTTTTTTCACGCGCTGGGCCTGCTGACTGCAGCGGAGCCGTCCGGGCGGGTCTATCCTCTCTCTGATCAGGCCAACAGTGTCGTGGATGTGCTGCGGTTCGCCGCCGCACAGGCGGGTGTGCAGCTTGTCTGCGGCTTCGACGCGCAGAACGTGAAGAAAAAAGCGCGCGGCTATCAGGTTACGGGCGCGGACGGCAGCGCGTATTTCGGCGATAAGCTGATTGTCGCCTGCGGCGGCTGCGCGGGAAAGGCGCTGGGCGGAACAATGTCCGGCTATGAACTGCTTTCACAGCTTGGCCACAGCCGCACGGCGCTGCACCCCAGCCTCACACAGATCCGCACGGACCCGGCTCCTATCCGGGGGCTGAAGGGCGTGCGGGCAGATTGCCGCATGCGCCTGCGCGCAGACGGCAGAACAATACAGGAGGACGCGGGCGAGGCGCAGTTTACAGAGACGGGCGTTTCCGGCCCAGTTGCATTCGCGCTTTCGCGGGCAGCGGGACAGGCACAGGGCGCCGAACTGCTGCTCGATTTTCTGCGGGACTATCCCGCGCCGCAGGTGCGAGGGCTTTTGCAGGCGCGGCGCGCAGCGTTCCCGGTACTGGCTGGAGAGGAACTGCTTTCCGGCATGCTTCACCCGCGCCTCGGCAAGACGCTCTGCCATGCCCGCGGCCTCGGCGCGCAGCCGCTTGCGTCCGTTTCCGACGCGGCGCTGGACGCACTGGTAAATGCAATTAAATATTTTTCTCTCCCCGTTACAGGTGTTTCCGGCTTTGAGAGCGCGCAGGTGACGGCTGGCGGTGTCCGGACGGCGGAATTCCGCGCCGACACGCTTGAAAGCCGGCTTGCTCCCGGTGTGTTCGCCTGCGGCGAGGTTCTGGATATCGACGGCGACTGCGGCGGATACAACCTGCAATGGGCCTGGTCGTCCGGCTATGTGGCCGGAAAGCTGGGGAAGCTATAAACATATTCCTACCCGTTTATAGGGGTGGACGACTCTGTCCGCCCAGCAGAATGCACCGAATCATCAAAAATTCTCGGCGAATTCGTATGCACTTACCCACTTGACTGTAGGGGCCGATGCCTGCATCGGCCCGCTGGGGAGTTGCGAATTCACCTGAGATTTCCGTTAAAACGCTGCATTCTGCCGGGTCGATGTGGGCATCGACCCCTACAACCATGCGTGCAGGCATATCTGTATTCGCCGTAAGATTTCTGAAAAAGCACTGCTTCCAGCGGGCCAACAGAGTCTGTCAAGCCCAGATTGTTTACAAGAGTCGTCGGCCCCTGCAGAAATTGCATTCCCGCCTGTTAAAACAGGCTCGACATACTTTGACAATAAAATAGGAGAACACATATGGATATCACACTCAGAATGAGCGACCACGCGCTGACTGCGCGCGCTGCTGCCGCTGCCGGAATCGTGCTGCTGCAGAACAAGAACCGGACGCTCCCGCTGCTGCCGCAGGAGGACGGTGCGCCGCTGCCTGTCGCGGTGTTTGGCATCAAACAGCTTCAGACGCCCGCTTTCGACAAAACGATGACGCCGTGGCGTGCAATCGGCGTCCTGGACGGACTTGCAGCAAGCGAGACGGTCAGGCCAGACGCGCTTCTGGCCCGCAAATACCGCACATGGGCGGTAGAACACCCGGAGGGCAGCGAAATGCCGCTGACAACGCTCGATTTTGGGGCCCTGCGCCATGACTGCGCGGCGGCTGTCGTCGTCATCGGCAGGACGCCGGAGCGCTATAGCCTCCAGCTGACCGGCGAGGAGACGGCTATGCTCACGCGCGTCACGTCTGTATTCGACCGGACGGTGCTCGTGCTGGCTGCGCCGGGCTTTATCGAGTTGAACGAGGCTGCGCTCTCGTGCGGCGCAATCGTCTTTCTCGGCCTTGCGGGGCAGGAGGCGGGTGGGGCGCTTGCCGACGTGCTGACGGCGAAGGTCATGCCGGCCGGCCATCTTTCCTTCAGCTGGCCCGAGCATGCGGAGGCGTTTTCCGACGCCAGCGCCGCAGCAGACCAGTTTACGGGCTACCGCTATTTTGATTCCTTCGGCGTCCCCGTGCGCTATCCGTTTGGCCACGGCCTGAGTTATGGGACGGTTGCGTTCGGCAGCGTCTCGGCCGGGCTTGACGGCTGCGATGTGACGGTGAGCGCGGAGCTGGTCAACACCGGAGAGGAATTTGCCGCCAGCGAACTTGTGCAGGTCTATGTAACGCGGCCTGAGGGCGATCTGACGCGGCCGGTAAGCTTTCTGGACTGCTTCCAGAAAAGCCGCCTGCTCACCCCCGGCGAGAGTCAGACGGTCACGCTGCGCTTCCCTATCACAGAACTTTCCGTCTACCGCGAACACGCACATGCGTTTGTGCTGGATGCGGGGTATTATGATATCCGTATCGGGACAAGCAGCCGCGCCTGCTATCTGGCAGGCTCTATCCGCCTGACGCGCAGCGCCGTGGTGCAGGCGGCGGAGCCGCTTACACTGTCTGCCGCACAGGAACGCACGCGGCCGGAAAACGTCTGCTTCCAGTTCCCTGAGGATCTGGCCGAGATCGAGCAGGCGCACAAACACGCCATCCGCTTTTCGGATCGCAATCTGCCCCGCCGCAGCCGCAGAAAGGGCCGGGAATTTACCGGCTGCCGCCCGGACGGGGAGCATCATACGCTTGCTGACGTGCGCGAGGGCCGGTGCAGCGTGTTCCATCTCGTGGCCGATATGGACACGGAAAATCTGGAGCGGTTGGTCTGCGGCTTCGGCAGAGAGGCAGCATCCGTCCCCGGCGCGCTTGGTGCGTCGGCGGCGATCGAGCGCTACGGCATTCCCGCCGTACAGATTGCGGGCGGCGCGCAGGGGCTGCGCCTGCTGCGCGATATCCCGGATGAGGAAACGGGCGAGATTGTCCGGCGGCAGTGCGCGACGGTCTTCCCCGCGCCCGCACAGCTTGCCTGCTCGTTTGACCAGGAGGTCGTCTGGGCTGTCGGACGCGCGGTGGGCCTTGAAATGGCGGAGCTCGGCGTTCAGCTCTGGCTGGGGCCGGATACAGGCATAATGCGTTCGCCGCAGGAGACGCGGTTCGCAGAAAAATGGTCGGAGGACCCGGTCGTCTGCGGCACCATGACGGCGGCGCTGGCCGGTGGCGCGTGGCCCTATGGGACGGCTGTGCTGCACGCACAGAGCCTGCCGGAGGCCGTCTCCGTTTCCCAGTCCGCGCTGCGCGACGTGTATGGTCTTCCGTTTGAGATTGCCGCAGACGGCTGCCGCGCGGCAAAGCTGCCGGACTGCGCCATCTCCGGCCAGCGGCTCACGGAAAACAGTCCGCTTCTGCGCGCATGGCTGCTCGACTGCGGCTACGGCGGCATGCTCTGGGGCGATGAAGGCCCTGCTTCCGACCGCATCGGTCTGGAAAAGGCGGCGATCCGGATCCTGAAATGGATGCTGCAGGCAAAAAAGATGTGAAAATCATGGAAGAAGCCGTGAAAAGTCATTGCAATCAGCGGCGAAAGCTGATATAATCAAAATTGCTCCCCCCCTGTGAGGGGGCAATTCTGACACCGGGGTACGGTTCGCCGCAGTCCGGCGCGGAATAATATTATGAAAGAGGTAGATTTTCAAATGAAGAAGTATCTTGCACTGC
>ULWM01015420.1_pt1 | contig 14530 bp, 10 predicted proteins | sample 1960331 | NCBI WGS metagenome assembly ULWM01 (sample SAMEA4835812, study PRJEB28245) | human gut metagenome | biome: gut microbiome; material: fecal sample | place: Denmark | collected 2008 | reverse complement strand
TTGACGGCTGCGACTGCGAGGAGATACTGCGCCTCATAGCCGAGGGCAAGATAGACACCACACCGCTCATCACCCACCGCTTCGGCCTGTCGCAGATAGAAGAGGCCTACCGCGTGTTTGAAAACCGGCTGGACGGGGTGATAAAAGTGGCCGTGAGCAACGACCAAAAACACAATAACGTATAAACAAAAAACGACACCCGCCCACCCTTCTGAAGAAAACAGGACGCGGCGGGGCGCAAAGAACAATCAGAATAAAACAGAACAAATCATGAGAAAGAACTTCGGAACAAAGACATGGCTCTATCCCATGCCCGTATTCATCGTAGCGGCTTACGACGAGGAAGGCCGCCCGAACGTGATGAACGCCGCATGGGGAGGCATCAACACCGACGACACAATAGGTCTGTGCCTGTCGGAAGGCCACAAGACAACACAGAACATTCTCGCAACAAAGGCATTCACGGTAAGCATGGGCACGGCCGACACCGTGGCACAGTGCGACTACGTGGGCATAGTTTCGGGCAACAAGGAGCCTGACAAGTTTGCAAAGGCAGGCTTCCACGCCGTGAAGTCCGAATTTGTCAACGCTCCACTGATAGCCGAACTGCCCATGACGCTGGAGTGCGAGCTGCTGACCTACGACAAAGAGAGCTGCTACATGACGGGCCGTATAGTGAACATCTCGGCCGACGAGGCGGTAATAGGCGACGACGGAAAGATTGATGTATTCAAACTGAGACCCATCACCTACGACCCGATACACCACAACTATATTGCCCTTGGCGAGAAAGCAGGCAACGCTTTCTCCGACGGCAAGGCTTTGAAGTAAACACTGCGGCCTTCGTGCGGGACGATAATTGTCGCCCTGCACGAAGGTCACGGCTCATTTTTCCTTATCACCGAAAAACTTTTTCCTGTAATACGAACCTGCCGTATAGAGCGCGGCGGCCGGATTGTTGCCCGTCACGCGGTCCTTGGTAACAAGAGTTGTGACGTAAGCGTCGGAGTATTTGTAGAACAGACTGTCGTGGCCCACACAAAGACCAATCACCACATTGAGATCGGTGTGGGCTTCGTTGAGCAGCCGCGCCTGCAGTATGGGGTTGCACATCGCCGCACCTATGCTCTCACACTCGGCCGGAATGCCCATCGAGGTCTTCGGTTTGCCGGCCACCTTGCATATCACCGAGTAGGCCTCGAAGCCGTTGGCCCGGAGTATGCGGGCGAAGATGCGCGCCTCGTTTATCAGTCCTATGCAGTTGGCAATGCCTATGCGGTGAGCCCCTATCTTGCGGGCGAACTCCATTATTTCCTGCACACGTGTCCATCGGCAGTAACCTTCATACTCCACTTCGGCACTGGCAACCATCACTTCACGGTTGCGTCCTTCGTCGTAACGTTCGAGTGCCCACTGCATGTCTTCCTCTTTCAGATTGGTGGTGAGGCAGAAGTCGGGATAAGTGCGGTTCTTGTACTTGCAGTTCTGCGTGCCGCAGTCCACGCAACTGTGTGTCATTTCCTTCTCCATATTTTCTCTTTTTTCTGTTGTTGCCGGCCTTTCGTGCCGTACGTTGCCATGTGCCGGCCGGCGCGGCAGCGGCATACGGCAGCCTTCATCATGCAAAGATACATCTATTATTCATACTTTTCACCGGTCCGGCTGTGTTTTACACTGACATACCATCCTGTTTTTCACTTCCCCACCGCATTGTCCGGACATAACGGCCAAGGCCACGTGCAACCGTCACATACATGTTCCGACTGCCTCAGAAGACCCGCTCCGCCACATGTATGCGCCACCGCATCATGACGGTTGCGCCATACCCGATTTGACATAATGTGCTAAAACATATTAAAATAGTATATACTCATATTTGCGTATTGAAAAAATCGATATATTTGCGGCTGTATTCGCGCATGCAGAAATATCTGTTACAACAGAAGACAACGAAGCGACAAGTACAAGACTACGTATTCATTCAGAAGTTTATTAACTGTTTCACAAACCAATTCATCTCAAACCAAAACTATTATGAACAAGATTTTGTCAGCAGCCGCCATGCTCGCACTGGTTGCATGCGGCCCGAAAAGCGGAATCAACGGTGCAGACTTAGTAGGAAACTGGATTGAAGTAATGCCGGGAAGTCCGCACATCGTACAGGGAATGACACTCAACGAGGACGGCAGCGCCGCATCCATCGGCATGGCTACATTGCTCTATGAGAAATGGCAACAGGCCGACGGAAAGATTGTTCTGAGCGGAAAAAGCATCGGAAACGGGCAGACTATTGAGTTTGACGATACATTCAACATAGTGAAACATACGGCTGACACTCTCATATTAGGCAAGAACGAGACATTCAGACTGACATACGTGAAGACGGAAGACCCGAACGGAGTGAAACCATTCAACGTTCTCGACTCCCTGAAACAGAATCCTGACGCCGGAAAAGTTGTGACAGAGGTTTATAAAGGTACGCTTCCCGCCGCTTCGTGTCCGGGAATAGAATACACCGTAAACATATCCCACCAGGAACACAGCGGCGACGGTGTGTTCCATGCCACACTCAATTATCTTGAAGCAGAGGAAGGCCAGGACCGCAGCTATGAGGTTTACGGCAGACAGTACACACTGAAAGGCGACAAGGCCGACAAGAATTCCACCGTCATACAGCTCATATCCTTCGACGGAAAAGAGACAATGAACTTCCGCAAACTCGACGGTAAGATACAGATGCTCGATAAAGAAATGGCACCGATCGATTCAAAACTGAACTACACACTCACCCTTCAGAAATAAGCAGAGGGGTGCATACACCCCATGAACGGCAGACCGCAATCCGTCATATACAGCAGAAACGGATTGTGGTCTGTCTTTTTTTATTATACGTGAAAGTGCTTACCACCTTACGCATCTGCATTCCGCCCATCCGCAAATGCCTCGGTTTTCATTTACATCTTTCACCGACCGGTTTAACGTAAACGGCCTGTCAGCTGCCCGCACAATGGTTTTCCCACGTACACCATACGCTTCTTCATGCCGTAAAAATGTTCTACCGGACAAAAAAGAGCCCCGGTAGAAAATCAATGTGGATTGATACCGTTATGTAAGCCAGCCTTTTCAGTCCAGGATAAATGCTGTCCGTCTCTGTCCGGATGCCCCCTGCAAGCGCTCTTTCAGATTGTAAGCATGTTGCGTTTTTTTCGTCTGAGTTTTCTGTTCTACCCCGTTTATTTTTCGCGAATTTGCGCGCTGACTCTCCTTCGGACGCAAATTCGCGAAAAATAAGAGCCTTGTGCAAACATCTGTATGCCAACAACTTACATCCGATAATGATTTTTTCAGCGTACGAAATGCAACGTTTCAGCCTCCGATATGGCCTGTTTCAGGGCCTGATATGCGCAATATCGCACCATGATACGGACCATATCGGAGGCTGAAACGGGCATAACCGGAACGTCATACGGATTGTTCCTGACTACCGTATAGGGTATATGAAAAGACTGCATAAGCCGAAACAGGCTTTTATATAACGGATTTAACATTCCTTTACATCTATTTTCCGAATTTATTTTGTCAAAAAAAAGTCAAGAAAAACTTCAAAGTCCGCCGCCCGGGTTTTCTTTTAAAAAGCCGGAATCGGGCGCTATTATAAATACCAGAAAGCCTTACATACCAGACGGCGATGGTCAGGCGGTTGCGCCAACACTTATTTCCCTTCACGTGATACCCGCACGGTCCGTGCCGACACAAACAGTAAGGACGGTTTACCGACTTCAGTAATGATTTACTAATAAAACCAAGTCCTCACCGAATTTCTGCCGGGACCATAAAAAATCAATGGTTTGAAAATAAATGACAATCAAAAGGCTGTATTATAAAAATAGATGTATATTTGCTCCGTAATAGTTCACCCGCAAGCTTATAAAGCGATGGCAACATATTACATTGTCACTTACATAAACACAAAAGAATTATGAAAACCGTAAAAAAATATTATGTTGCGCCTGCATGCAATATAATAAAGATGGAAACTATGCAGTTTTTATGCGCCAGCCCGCAGCCGGAAGGTTCTTCCACACACGAAGACCTTGATGAGGAAGAAGACAATTATGAATGGTAATTATATGAAAAGGAAATTTCTTTTTATACACTTGCTGTGCCTGGTGTGCCTTTCCACTCTGTTCGTTTCATGCTCTGAGGACGAACAGCAGGCAGGCCCTTCTCAGGAGAAAGTATGGATGTCGTTTTCCGCAGGGTCAAATGCCATGACCTTCAGCATACTGACCGAAGGCAACAAGATACTGTGGGAATCAGGAGACGCCATATCTCTTTTTGACCCGACGGGACAGAACAATGAGTTCACGACAGCGCAAGGCGGAGCCGCCGTCACCTTCACCGGCAAGGCTACAGAGGCAGACGGCAACTACTACGCCCTGTATCCGTACGACAAGGATGCGACAATCAGCGGCACACAGATAAGCACCACCCTGCCCGGAGTGCAGGAACCAAGAGCCGGAAGCTTTGCGCAGGGACTCAATCCCTCGGTTGCCGTAGCCGACGCAAACAGGGACCTGTATTTCAGAAACGTGTGCGCTGTGGTGAAATTCACACTCGACTCTGAAAGCGAAGTCATAAGAAGCGTACGTCTGAGCGGCAACAACGGAGAGGCGCTGGCCGGTCATGTCAAGGCCGATGTGGCAGCAAGCGACCCCGTGGCCGTCACAGCCGACAACGCGAATGCTGTGAAAGAAATAGAGCTGGCGGGCGAATTCACCAGCGGCAACACCTATTACATCATTGCATTACCGGGAACTCTCAGCAACGGACTCACCCTGAAACTCTACAATGACAAAGGAATGATGTTCCAGCGCAAAGGTTCGAGCAAGGCCACTCTCATCGCCTGACGTATTCTGAACCTGGGAACAATAAAGCCGACATCCTTCCAGGTGCCAGCATGCGGCGCTGTCAAGATAGACGGAGTGTATCACATTTACAATGCGGAAGGCTTGGAATGCTGGAGAGCACAGTCCGACTGTCTGAACAGCAAAGCCGTGCTTGAAGCAGACATCGACATGAACGGTGTCACATGGACACCGCTGGGAAGCGACATGCAGAACGGTTTCGCAGGCGATTTCAACGGCAACGGCAAGACCATATCAAATCTTACCGTAAGCAATGATGCCAATGCTGGTTTCTTCGGAGGGCTTTCGGCCGGTGCGAAAGTACACGACGTGACCTTCACCAATGCCAATGTAAGCGGAAAGACTTACGTGGGCACCGTGGCAGGAGCGAGCCTCGGAATAATAGAAAACTGCAAAGTGAACAATTCAGAAATCACCGGACAGTATGCCGGAGCTATCACCGGCAACAACAGTGTGCAGGTGAACAAATGTCTTGTTTCGGACACAAAGGTGATCGCATCCACCGCAGCCGGAGGCATAGCAGGCACAAGTCACGGAAAAGTGGAATACTGTTCTGTCACCGGAAACAGCATCATCTCATCAAGTGAGAGAAACAGCCGTGCCGGAGGAATCGTAGGACAGACCACCGAGGAAGGCGGCATCACCACAAGCGGACGCCTGCTCAAGTGTGCGACAGACGGAATAATGGTGTCCGGATCGATGGCCGGCGGCATAGCAGGCGAGAACGGATTCGGCACGATAGCGCAGTGCGTGGCCAACAACATCAAGGTGACCCACAACTCAACAGACAAAAGTGCCAGACTGGGCGGCGTAGTCGGATACAACTCAAGAGGCGATGTCGTTGCGTGCTATTCTGCATTTTCCACTGTCGGAACCGATGGCATAGTTTCCGAATCGATGGGTGGCATCGTCGGATACAACTACACCAGCAAAGCCTATATCTACGGATGCTATTCCACCCACATCACCTTCGCAGGAAGTGTAAGCGGCACCGAATCAGGCATCGGCGCCATCGCAGGATATTCGAGTGGCAACATCATCTCATGCTACGCGATCCTTGCCGACGGAGTAAGTGGCATAAACCTTACTACAGGTCAGGGCACGATAAAAAATTGCGTACAGATTGGAAGCAATGATTTCAACACTCTCATAACTGGAGTTCAAGACCTTACCGCAACCGACGGAACAGTATGGAAAGCGGAGAACATCTGGAAACTGACCCAAACAGGATCATATCCAGAAATACAGGCTGAATACATCGGAGAATAACAATAATCCAAAAAAGTAAGATCTTATACATACAAAAGGCAGGATATTCTTCAAGAAAAGGAATATCCTGCCTTTTCTTTTATGAACCTTCCACACCACATAGCCCAAAATCATTTTTCAGAAAAGACGTTCATGCCTATCATTCTGCATGAATAATGACATTCTGCAACTCAAACAACACCCTTTTATATCTTGAAAAAGATATGAAATGGAGATGATATCATCCAAATTTCCACGACTTAATCTGTATACGAATTTACAGTGTGTTATAATTTACCGATAAAACATTGCATTTTGTAACAATTTAAAAGCATTTATGCGCTTTAGCGTTAAGAATCATAAGATAACAAAATTAATTTGTTCAAAAGTTACAATTATATGATTTTTGATTTCATTACTTAGTAATTTTGCACTCATAAGAAGCAAAAAGATAGATAATATATCGTTTTAGCTTCAAAACGACACAGATACATTCAGGAAAAATCCTACACATATAATAACTTAAAAGAGTAAAAGTATGATGAAGAATTTTTTACAGAAAGCAACTATCCTGTTGTTATCATTTGCAGCAACCGCACAGATTGCCTGCGCACAGGACAAGCCTGAAGTATCGATAGGCGCCGATTTCGTAAGCAGTTACATCTGGCGCGGCCATGAACTTGGCGATTTCAGCATTCAGCCTACGGCATCAGTAGAGTGGAAAGGCTTTTCTCTTTCCGCATGGGGATCGGCAAGTATCGGGAGCGAATACGCAAAAGAATTCGACCTTACGCTTGGTTATTCCACCGGTGGTTTCAGTGTCTCACTGACCGACTACAGCTTCAGCAAAGGCACGAATTTCAAGACCGGCAACGCCATAAACGGCAATTATTTTCATTACGGCAGCAATTCCACACTTCATGTATTTGAAGCTCAGATAGGATATGACTTCGACTTCATGTCCGTAAACTGGTATACCAACATCGCAGGCAACGACGGTCGTCGTTCGAACGGAAAGAGGGCATACTCCTCATACGTCATGGTGTCGGCACCGTTCAGGACGGGCAGCATAGAATGGAACGCCACTGTAGGCGCCACTCCGTGGGAAACGTCCTTCTACAACAACGGCAGCAACGGGTTTGAAGTATCCGAGATAAGCCTACAGGCATCCAAGACAATACCCATAACCGAGCGGTTCGGCTTGCCGCTGTCGGCCAAAGCAATATGGAATCCGGCAACGGAGAATGCACACTTCATCGTGGGAATAAGTCTTTAAAAGCAAGAATAACTAACAAAGATGTATCCAAACAAAACATTATAACACAAAAAAGACACATCATTATGAAGAAAATTGAAGCGATCATCCGCCGTACCAGGTTTGACGATGTGAAGGAAGCACTGCTCGAGGCGGACATCGAATGGTTCTCATACTACGAAGTGAGAGGCGTGGGAAAAACACGTGAAGCGCGTATCTATCGCGGAGTGGCTTACGACACAAGCTCCATTGAGCGCATCCTTATATCAATTGTCGTGAGAGAGAAAAACGTGGAAAAGACAGTAGAAGCCGTGATGAAAGCCGCATATACGGGCGAGATTGGCGACGGGCGGATATTCATCATTCCTGTGGAAGACGCCATAAGGATACGCACAGGAGAAAGAGGCGACATAGCACTTTACAACGCCGAGCATGAGAAATAGAAACTAACGGGAGAGAGAACTATTGAAAGGAAAAACAAAAAGGAAGCAAACGATATGATGTCAGCTACAATAACACTTAATTCAGGAAACACTGCATGGATGATAATGGCCACCATTCTGGTTCTTCTTATGACCATTCCGGGCATAGCCCTGTTCTACGGCGGCCTCGTAAGAAGGAAAAACATGCTCAGCGTCATAATGCAAAGCCTCACCATAGTTGCCGTAATCAGTCTGATATGGGTTGCCTTCGGCTACAGTTTCGCATTCGGTTCAGGATTCGACGGCAGTCTTTTCAAATACGGCATAGGAGGCTTTGACAAGACAATGCTCAAAGGAATAAACCTCAACACCATGACCACAGGCGGCATACCCGAACTGCTTTTCGCCATGTTCCAGTGCATGTTCGCCGTCATAACTCCGGCACTCATCCTCGGAGCATTTGCCGAACGCGTCAGATTCTCCGGCTTTCTCGTCTTCACCATCCTGTGGAGCATATTCGTATATCTGCCTATGGCCCACTGGGTATGGGGCGGAGGATTTCTTATGGAGATGGGAGCTATCGACTTTGCCGGCGGTACTGTGGTACACATCAACGCCGGAATATCGGCCCTCGTCATGGCGTTGCTCGTAGGACGACGCAACGACTACAGACCGGGAAAGCCCATAACACCACACAACATCCCGTTCGTATTCATCGGCACTGCCCTATTATGGCTCGGATGGTTCGGCTTTAACGCCGGCAGCGGACTGGCAGCCGACGGACTGGCAGCCAACGCTTTCCTCGTGACACACATCGTAACGTGTATGGCTGCAGTGACATGGATGACGGTAGATTGGATTGTAAACAAGAAGCCGACCACCGTAGGTGCATGCACCGGAGCCGTTGCAGGACTCGTGGCCATAACTCCTGCCGCAGGATCCACCGACATTCTCGGAGCCATCTGCATAGGATTCATCACATCGCTCATCTGTTTCTGGATGGTAGCAGTGATAAAACCGAAGTTCGGATATGACGACGCGCTCGACGCATTCGGCGTACACGGCATTGGCGGTATCATCGGTTCAATACTCACAGGTGTATTCGCAACACACTTTGTAACAGGTGCCGACGGTGTACAGGGCGCTCTCTACGGCGACTGGCATCAGCTCTGGGTACAGATTGAGACAACAATCATAACGATGGTCTTCAGCGCAGTGATGACATTCATCATATTCAAGATTGTCGATGCAGTATGCGGCATAAGAGTCGTGAAGAGAGTTGAGGAAGAAGGTCTCGACATCTACGAGCACGGCGAGACTGCTTACGACCTGTAACGGATATCAATATAAACAATGAAATAAATAACAATAACTCAAAAAACAAAACAACAAGTATGTCGAATTTAAGATTCAGAGTAGTTGAAAAGGCTTTTCAGACAAAGGCCAAAGAGTTACCCATACCTTCCGAAAGACCGAGTGAATACTTCGGAAAGTACGTATTCAACCGTGAGAAGATGTTCAAATATCTCCCGAGCGATGTTTATGCCAAGCTTGTCGATGTGATGGACAACGGCGCGACTCTCGAGAGAAGCATTGCCGATAAGGTGGCAGCAGGCATGAAACGCTGGGCCATGGAGCTCGGTGCCACACATTACACACACTGGTTCCAGCCGCTTACAGACGGTACTGCCGAGAAGCACGACGCCTTTGTTGAGCACGACGGCAAGGGAGGAATGATGGAGGAATTCTCCGGAAAGCTGCTCGTACAGCAGGAGCCTGACGCATCGTCATTCCCGAGCGGAGGCATACGCAACACATTCGAGGCACGCGGATACAGCGCATGGGACCCATCGTCACCTGTATTCGTCGTTGACGACACACTGTGCATACCTACCATTTTCATCTCATACACCGGCGAATCACTCGACTACAAGACACCTCTGCTCAAGGCGCTGCGCGCAATGAACAAGGCGGCTGTCGATGTTTGCCACTATTTCGACCCTTCAGTAAATAAGGTGTTCTCTTATCTCGGATGGGAGCAGGAGTACTTCCTCGTTGACGAAGGACTCTATGCCGCACGTCCAGACCTGCTGCTCACAGGCCGTACCCTCATGGGTCACGAGGCTTCAAAAAATCAGCAGCTTGAAGACCACTACTTCGGAGCAATTCCAATCCGTGTGGCTGCATTCATGAAAGACCTGGAGATACAGGCCCTCGAACTCGGCATTCCGGTGAAGACACGCCACAACGAGGTGGCGCCCAACCAGTTTGAGCTTGCCCCGATATACGAGGAATGCAATCTGGCAGTGGACCACAACATGCTCATCATGTCGCTTATGCGCAAGGTGGCACGCGCTCACGGCTTCAGAGTGCTGCTCCACGAGAAACCATTCAAGGGCATAAACGGCTCAGGAAAGCACAATAACTGGTCGCTCGGAACAGACAACGGCACAGCCCTCATGGCTCCGGGAAAGACCGCCGAGGACAACCTGCGCTTCATAACATTCATAGTAAACACACTGATGGCCGTATATCGTCACAACGGACTGATAAAAGCCAGCATCATGAGTGCCACAAACGCTCACCGTCTGGGAGCAAACGAGGCACCGCCAGCAATCATTTCTTCGTTCCTCGGCACACAACTCAGCCAGGTGCTCGACCATCTCGAGGTGAGCTCAGACGAGGACATGAGCGTCCTGATGGGCAAGCACGGCATGAAGCTCGACATACCTCAGATACCCGAACTGCTCATAGACAACACCGACCGCAACCGTACGTCGCCCTTTGCCTTCACCGGTAACCGATTCGAATTCCGCGCCGTAGGTTCCGAAGCCAACTGTGCCAGCGCAATGATTGCGCTCAACACGGCCATGGCCGAGCAGCTCGCCGACTTCAAACACGATGTAGATGCAATCATGGCACAGGGCACTTCTAAAGAGGCTGCCATTCTTCAGGTGCTCCGCAAGTACATCAAGATAAGCAAACCGATACGTTTCGACGGCAACGGATACAGCGACGAGTGGAAGGAAGAAGCTAAACGTCGCGGACTCGACTGCGAGACAAGCTGCCCGGTTATCTTCGACAACTATCTGTCTGAGAGCAGCATCAAGATGTTCACATCAACAGGTGTGATGACAAAAGTAGAGCTCGAGGCACGCAACGAGGTTAAGTGGGAGACCTACACAAAGAAGATTCAGATTGAGGCACGCGTACTCGGCGACCTGGCAATGAACCACATCGTGCCGGTTGCAACACAGTATCAGAGCCTGCTCATCAACAATGTATATAAGATGAAGGGACTCTTCGACGCTGACGAAGCCGCAAGCCTGTCGGCTGAGAACATCTCACTCATCAAGGAGATTGCAGAACGTACCGCATTCATCAAGAAGCATGTGGACGAAATGGTAGAGGCCCGCAAGGTGGCAAACAAGATAGAGGACGAGCGCGAGAAGGCCATAGCTTATCACGACAACATCGCGCCGATGCTCGAACAGATACGCTACCACATTGACAAGCTCGAACTGATTGTTGACGATCAGATGTGGACTTTGCCAAAATACAGGGAGTTGTTATTTATAAGGTAAATATAATTTCCTTCATTGTTAGTTATTTGATAGTCAGGTCCGGACAGTCGTGAGATAGTCCGGACTTTTTGTTTTCCTTCTCTTCAGCGTCACTTCTGTTTCTGAACAATAAGCCACAACACAATCAAAAGTCCGCGACTGACACACAAACCGCACGTCCCCACCCTGCGACTGTGGAACGTCTGGATGACGGAAAGCGACACATGCCACGGACTTTATACCATCCACCAGCCGACAGGCATCACGATATACACCCATTCTGATGCGCCTGCAAGCGTTTTTTCCGCACTCCTTGAGGTCTTCACCGACCAGTAACGAAAAAGCCGTTACGGACATTAAACCCAAATCAGTCATTAGACCGCAGATGTTTTATATATTTTATGCATTAATGCTTTCAGCCGTCTTTTTGTTTTCTATTGGCCTCTTTTCGTTCGATTGTTCTTGACATAGCCCACTATACCTGCAAAAAATCCAACGAAAACAAGCTCAATATAAAGCAAAAATACTGACTTAATTCTAATTACAGATTCGGGTTAAAATGAATATTTATACGCTTTTCACGGTAAAATATTTTGACAAAATTTTTTTTGCAAAATAGAAAAAGGCAGCCCGAAAGCTACCCCGTCGCAATGCGTAAAAGTACCTTTCCCGCACCGGTTATTTCTTCATCAAAACGGCGAAAAAAACCGACTGTCTTGCGAAATGGGCTCTTTCGACTTGCGAAATGCACCATATTAGGACACGAAATGCACCATATCGGGGCCTAAAAGAGCCCATTTCGTGTTGCGATATAGGCTCTTTTGCAAACTCGTGAACGCATCATTAAATTACCATATTGCGTAAACCACTGTCTGTCAATCAGATAACAAAACCCCTCAAAACTCGCGTATTTGCGACCGAAGGAGCAGTCTGACGAAAAAACGCGCGTATTTTCGAGTTACGATGTATATTTATGCAACACGCGGCAACAGAAAATGAATATTTATGCAAAAGCGATAATGCGCTTTCACTGCGTACTTATGGCGTGTCTCAGACACATCGGTGTCACGCCGTTCAACGCCGTGATACACGTTCACAACGGCAAATACTACCACGCACCATGACGGTTCGCACCGGGCGCATACACCGCCCGACATCCTCTCAATCTACCATCAGACATAAGAATAAGACACAAAAAAAGTCTGTCCTGTCTGCACTGCTCCACCGGACAAAGCCGGGGACAGAAACAAACAAGACAGACCAATCCTCTATATAAATTTTTCACGACATACTTTCCGCGCTGTTTCAGTCGGTGTAAGCATCCTCGTGCACACCGCTTACGGCCCTTCCACTCGGGTCGTTCTTGCCGGCGAACGAAGCGTCCCATGCCAGAGCCTCAGCCGTGGAGCAAGCCACGCTCGGCACACTCGGCACGCTGCGTGCGGCACTCTCGCTCGGGAAATACTCCTCGAATATGCTGCGATAGTAATATTCCTCCTTGTTCATCGGAGTGTTTATCGGGAAACGCTCTGCGGCATGTGCCATCTGCTCGTCGGTCACTGCCTTAGATGTCACTTCCTTCAGCGTGTCTATCCAGCTGTATCCCACTCCGTCGCTGAACTGCTCCTTCTGTCTCCATGCCACGCTTTCGGGCAGCAGGTCGCCGAATGCGTCTCTCACGACTTTCTTCTCTATCGTCTTGCCGGGGCACATCTTGACTGAAGGATTGAGCTGCATGGCCACGTCGAGGAACTCCTTGTCGAGGAACGGCACACGTCCTTCAACTCCCCAGGCAGCCAGCGACTTGTTGGCGCGCAGGCAGTCGTACATATACAGTTTGGAGAGCTTGCGCACTGTCTCCTCGTGGAAAGCGCGGGCGTCGGGCGCCTTGTGGAAATAAAGGTATCCGCCGAACACCTCGTCGGCTCCCTCACCGCTCAACACCATCTTTATACCCATGCTCTTTATGACACGCGCGAGCAGATACATGGGAGTAGATGCACGCACCGTCGTTACGTCGTAAGTCTCGATGTAATATATCACATCGCGCACAGCGTCGAGTCCTTCCTCTATGGTATAGTTTATCTCATGGTGCACCGTACCTATGTGTTCGGCCACCTCGCGTGCCTTGATAAGGTCGGGTGCGCCCTTCAGACCCACCGCAAAGCTGTGCAGCTGCGGCCACCACGCGCTTTTGCGTCCGTCTGTCTCTATGCGGCGCGCGGCATATTTCTTTGCCACTGCTGATATCACCGAGCTGTCGAGACCGCCCGAAAGCAGCACGCCGTAAGGCACATCGCTCATCAACTGTCTGCGTACGGCGTTGTCGAGAGCATCGCGCAAGGCATCGACCTGCACTTTGTAGGCATCCACGCCCGCATCTACATGAGTAGCGTTTGTGGCGGCCGGAGTGTAGTTGTCCTTCACGTTGCCATACGATGTCCAGTCTCTCTTGTACCAGGGTTTCATCTTTCCCTCGCGGCTCCAGTAGTAGTGGCCCGGCAGGAAAGGCTCGTAGCGGTCGCAATAGCCTTCTAGAGCCTTCAGCTCACTGGCGCAATATACGCGGCCTTCGTTGTCGTATCCGATGTAGAGAGGTATCACTCCTATCGGGTCGCGGGCTATAAGAAACTCGTCCTTTTCCTCGTCATAGAGTGCGAAGGCGAATATACCGCTCAGCTCCTCGATGAAGTTCACGCCCTTGTCGCGATAGAGTGCAAGGATCACCTCGCAGTCGCTGCCGGTCTGAAACTCGTATTTTCCGGCATAACGGGCGCGTATGTCGCGATGATTGTATATCTCGCCGTTCACGGCAAGTATCTGTTTGAGGTCGGGAGAGAACAGAGGCTGTCTGCCGCTCTGCGGATCGACAATCGACAGTCGCTCATGACACAGTATGGCGGAACGGCCACAATAAATGCCGCTCCAGTCAGGTCCACGGTGTCTGATTTTCTTCGACATGTCGAGAGCCTGTCTCCGCAATGCGCTCACATCTCCCTTTATATTGAATATAGCAGTTATTCCACACATGATCTATTGTTTTTTAAGATAAGCGTCTATGTCTTTTGCAGCCTTACGTCCACCTGCTATGCAGCGCACTACGAGGCTCGCTCC
>ULWM01016676.1_pt1 | contig 14559 bp, 17 predicted proteins | sample 1960331 | NCBI WGS metagenome assembly ULWM01 (sample SAMEA4835812, study PRJEB28245) | human gut metagenome | biome: gut microbiome; material: fecal sample | place: Denmark | collected 2008 | reverse complement strand
AACTTAAAATTGGGTACCTTTTTCAGTGCCCTCCCAGGGCAGCGCCCTGGGTTAGATAACAATCAGCAAGGTCGCCCTGAAAGGGCAAAAGCTTTGAATACAAGAAGCTTTTGCTCTTTCAGGGCGACCTTTTTTGTGGAATATTTTATTCCCCGCCATGAGAAAAAGGAGGCGAAATGATGGCTTTCTCATTATTTTATTGTACCTTTGCAAACAGAAATAAGAATAAAACATGATAGTTTGTATAGCAGAGAAACCGAGTGTGGCTAAGGATATCGCCCGAATCATCGGGGCTACCACGGCACGCGACGGTTATATGGAAGGTAATGGTTACCAAGTAACATGGACCTTCGGCCACCTTTGTGAGCTGAAGGAACCGGATGATTATACTCCGATGTGGAAACATTGGAGCCTTTCGGCGTTGCCGATGATTCCACAACGTTTCGGTATCAAGCTCATCAACGATGAAGGCATCAAGAAGCAGTTTGCTACCATCGAGAAACTGATGCAGGCTGCCGACAGCATCATCAACTGCGGTGACGCAGGACAGGAAGGAGAACTTATCCAGAGATGGGTGATGCAGAAGGCACAGGCGAAATGCCCCGTCAAGAGACTGTGGATTTCGTCCATGACCGATGAAGCCATCAAGCAGGGTTTCCAGGAACTGAAAGACCAGGGGGAATATCAGTCACTCTATCTTGCCGGACTTTCCCGTGCCATCGGCGACTGGATTCTCGGTATGAACGCCACCCGACTTTACACATTGAAATACGGTCAGAACCGACAGGTGCTCAGCATCGGCCGGGTGCAGACCCCTACCCTTGCCCTCATCGTAAACCGCCAGAAGGAAATCGACAACTTCGTTTCCGAACCTTACTGGGTACTCGCCACCATCTACCGAGACACCCAGTTTACCGCTACCAGCGGCAAGTTTACCAGCAAGGAGGAAGGCGAGAAGGCTTTCAGCACCATTGCCGGCAAACCCTTCACCGTTACCGATGTAAGCAAGAAGAAGGGAAACGAGGCGCCACCTCATCTCTACGACCTCACCTCGCTGCAGGTGGATTGCAACAAGAAGTTTGCTTACTCAGCCGATATTACGCTGAAGCTCATCCAGAGTCTCTACGAGAAGAAGTACACCACTTATCCTCGTGTAGACACCCAGTTCCTGACCGACGATATCTATCCGAAATGTCCGCAGATTCTGAACGGAGTGAGTCAGGCAAAGATCATGAGTCAGCAGAAATACCTCCCGCTCATCCAGCAGCTCGCAACAATCAGCAAGAAATTACCGAAGAGCAAGAAGGTTTTCGATAATAGCAAGGTAACCGACCACCACGCCATTATCCCAACCGGTGTTCCGCCAACCGGACTCACCGATATGGAGGCAAACGTGTATGATCTCATCGCCAAGCGCTTTATCAGCGTATTCTATCCGGACTGTAAATTCTCCACCACCACCGTTTTGGGCGAAGTCATCAACGAAGATGGACCAAAACCGGAGAAGATAGAGTTCAAGGTGAGCGGTAAGGAGATTCTCGAACCGGGCTGGCGAGTAGTCTATGCCAAGGATGTAAAGAATACAGATGACGATGATGCTTCAGATAACACCAACGGAAATGCAGACTCAGGAAACGGCGCCAAGAAGGAAGTAGTAGAAGAAAGAACCCTCCCATCCTTCACAAAAGGCGAATCGGGAGATCATCAGCCTACCCTGACGGAGAAATGGACCACGCCACCTAAGTATTATACCGAGGCAACCCTGCTCCGTGCGATGGAGACAGCCGGCAAATTCGTAGAAGACGAAGAACTTCGTGCAGCATTGAAGGAGAACGGAATCGGCCGACCTTCCTCCCGTGCCGGCATCATCGAGACCCTCTTCAAGCGCCACTACATCCGTCGCCAGCGCAAGAATCTGATGGCAACCCCGACAGGCATCGAACTCATTGACACCATCCATGAGGAACTGCTGAAGAGTTGCGAACTGACCGGTATCTGGGAGAAGAAGCTCCGCGACATCGAGCACAAGACCTACGATCCTGCCGACTTCATCAACGGACTGAAAGAACAGATCAACAAGATTGTCATCGATGTATTGTCAGACAACAGCAACCGAAGAGTGACCATCATGACAGAGGAAGACCTCAAGAAGAAACCGGCTGCCAAGAAACCGGCTGCCCGAAAGGCTCCTGCCAAGAAAGCCGATAAGGCAGCAGCACAGAATACAGATTCTCAGAATGCTCCTGCTCAGCCGGCTCCAGCTGCCGACCCAATGGTTGGCAAACCATGTCCGCTCTGCGGCAAGGGCGTCATCATCAAGGGCAAGACCGCCTATGGATGCAGCAACTGGAAATCAGGCTGCCAATATCGTCAGCCATTCTCGCAGATGTAAATCAATATGAAACAAATAAGATTTTATCAAATCATAACAGCAATCAGCTGCCTCTTTTTGATAAGTTGCGGTATAGAACAGAACCTGAAGAAAGCAGACAAGCATCTTTCTTTAGGCGAATACTACGATGCGGCAACCCAATATAAAAAGGTGTACACCAAGACACCTACCAAAGAGCGGGCTGCCCGAGGCAAGGTGGCTCTGAAGATGGCACGCTGCTATGATAAAATCAACAGTACGCCGAAGGCATTGGCTGCCTACAGCAATGCCATCCGATACAAGCAGGCTGACCTCAACGACCGCCTGGCTTACGCCCGGCTTCTCCTGAAGAACGGAAGTTACAGACAGGCAGCCAAGGAATTCGAATTTCTGCTCGATTCCATGCCCGACAACATGCTGGTAAAGAACGGACTCGAATCGGCACGAAAAGCCCCAGTCTGGAAGAAGGAAGGAAGCCGGTACAAGGTAAAGCGGATGGATGTTTTCAACTCCCGAAGAGACGACTATTCGCCGATGTTCCTCAGCGATGACTACAGCCAGCTCTATTTCACCTCAACCCGCAACGAAGCCCAGGGCAGCGACCTGAACGGAGTGACGGGAACGAAATCTGCCGACATCTTCTTCTCTGAAAAGAACGACAAAGGCAAATGGAGCAAGCCGGAAGCCATCGGAACCGGTCTCAATACCGACTACGAAGAGGGCGCATGCTGCTTTACCCCAGACGGCAAGCAGATGTACCTCACCCAGTGTGCCACCGATCCCACTTCGCCCCGCTTGGCCCAGATAGTAACCTCCAACCGCTCAGATGCAGCCTGGAGCAAGCCTACAAATCTGGAAATCAGCAAAGATACACTCAGTTGTTTTGCCCATCCAGCCATCTCTCCTGATGGCGAATGGCTCTATTTCGTATCAGATATGCCGGGCGGAAAGGGCGGTCTCGACATCTGGCGAGTGCGCATCACTCCTGCCGGACTGGGCGGCGTAGAGAACCTGGGCGAACCTATCAACACCCCAGGCGATGAGATGTTCCCTACCTTCCGTCCTAACGGCGACTTCTACTTCAGCAGCAACGGTCATGTAGGAATGGGCGGACTCGACATCTATATCGCCAAAGTGAATTCCATCACCCGGAAATATGAACTCACCCACCCCGGCTATCCGCTGAATACAGAAGCCGATGACTTCGGAATGACTTTCGAGGGTCTCCACAATCAGGGTTTCTTCTGCTCCAACAGAAAAGACGGAAGAGGCTATGACCATATCTACTCCTTCGAGAATCCGGAGATTGTTACCACGATGAAGGGATGGGTTTACGAGAAAGACGGTTATGAACTGCCTGCCGCCGAGGTGAGAATCGTAGGCAACGACGGAACGAACAGGAAACTATCCGTCAAGGGCGACGGTTCGTTTGTCCTCCCTATCAATCCGCATGTCGACTACCTGGTGATGGCATCCTGCAAAGGCTACCTCAACCACAAGGAAGAACTTCGGGTTGATTCGGCTAAAGAGAGTAAGGAATACGTGCTCCAGTTCCCGCTGGCTTCCATCACAGCCCCTGTACTCATCGACAACATCTTCTACGATTTCGACAAGGCAACCCTTACCGAAGCCAGTACAACAGCCCTCGACCAGCTGGTAACGCTGCTGAAAGAGAACCCGCACGTTACCATCGAACTCAGCGCCCATTGCGACTACAAGGGAAACAGCGAATATAACAAGCATCTGTCTCAGCGCCGCGCCCAATCGGTAGTAGACTATCTGATAAAACACGGCATAGAGAAAGAGCGCCTCACCCCTGTGGGCTACGGCAAGGAGAAGCCGAAGAATGTGCGCAAGAAACTCACCGAGAAATATCCTTGGCTCAAGGAAGGCGATGTGCTCAGCGAAGAATTTATCCTGAAGCAGAGCAAGGAGCATCAGGAAATCTGCAATCAGCTGAACCGCCGAACCGAGTTTAAAGTGCTCCGCACTACGTATAAATTGTTTTAGAAACCGATATCATAAGCATAGGTGCTCTACTGAAAAAGTAGCAGCACCTATTTGTTTTTCTATATTCAGCAATATTAAATCTTCGTTCAAAGACATTGAATGTCCGTTCAAAGTCATTGAATGTCCGTTCAAAGACACTGAACGGACATTCAAAAGCTTTGAACGGAGATTTCAAGAGCATAAAGATGATATTTATAGTAATAAAAAACTCTTTCTATTAGCACTAAAAACTATTCTGCTAATAGAAAGAGTTGATCATTCATACAATTGATATCAGGGAAGAAGCCTACTGACGTGCATCAGCCAGTTCATTATATCCCCAAACCATGATGAGGACAACGATGCCAGCCAGCACCATCAGGAGATTCTGAGAGTGGGCGATGGAATCTGCCACATGCGTAAGGGCACGCGAACCGGAAAGGAGAAAATCTATCTTCATAGAGAAAAGCCATCCCTGAATCTGCTCCCATCCCTGACAGACTACTGCTATGATGATGCCTGCTGCCACACAGGCTGCCGTCCATAAATGTTCCAGGCGCTGGCGCTTAACCAGCGACATCGCAGTATCAGTTTCGGGTAAAGCCGGCAATGCCTGCATCACCCTGTCGGAGAATCCGTCATCAGGAATCTCAGACATCTGGCAATCGGAAAAGAACATCTGCAAGAGTTCTTCATCCTGAGGGTTCAATGGTTCCCCTTTCATGCTCTCCAACTTCTTATCATTTATCTTATCGGTCATAACCATTCTGTTTTAAGTAACTTGCAAGTTTCTGTTTTCCTCGAGAGAGATGCGACTTGATGGTGCCTTGCACCATTCCCGTCACCTCTGCAATCTTATCTATAGAGAGTCCATCCATCAGCTGCAGCGTGATGCATGTACGTTCATTTTCGCTCAATATCTGTAGTGCCTTGAGCAAATCCATCTTTAATCCGGCATGGGCGCCCTGCGCATTCTTACTGGAAACGGCAGGCGTATCGATGTCCTGCGTCTCCTTATGACTGCGGGTATAATCATACCATACATTATAGGCGATGCGGTAGAGCCAGGTGGAGAAAGAGGCTGTACCCCTGAAACCGGACAGATGGGTATATGCCTTGACAAAAGTATCCTGAGCCAAGTCGTCACTCAGCTGCGCATCCCCCAGCGTCTGCCGCAGGAAGAACCCACGAATGGGTGACTGATACTTCCTGACCAGCAGGTCGAACGACTTGCGGTCATGAAGCATCACCACCTTCGTGACGAGAGAGATATCGGATAACTTTTCCACCTTATATATATTAACTAATAATTGTTGTTCTTTTCCTTGTAACTTCCCCTCCTATTGAGAAGCCATGATATCATGATATATTGAATGTCGGCTGCTAGACCGGAGTTCCATTATATCCCGTGCCCTGATCGCCATGACGGTTCTTCCACCAGTCCTTGATGGCAGGAAGCGAGCCGATAACGGTCTGACCGATGCCATAGAAGAAGACCAGGGCTCCGATGCCAGCCAGGAAACCAGCATCCCACCAGGCAAACATGGCGCACAAGCCGGCTCCCAGGAAGGCATTTCTCAATCCACGCTTTACCAGATACTCATCGCTCTGCTTGTCTATCGGCCGGTCGCTTTCCGGAACATTGATGCCCTTCTCCATCGCCATCTCCGCCAGTTTCATCCGGTCGTTGTGGCGGCGAATCAGATATCTGATAACCAGAAATACGATGATCAGCGGAGCAAAGACAAACAGCAGACCGAAGATGATACAGAAGATGATCATAACAGCCAGCGCTCCGCCACCAAATACCGAACCGATGAAATCGAACGGATCATCATAGTTGTCTAAACTGTATCTAGAATGAACAGACCTATTATCATTCTCATCATAATCATCATAGTTAGCCGAATCTGTACTGGTTGTATCAGAATAAGCCTCCAACGCCTCGTCGTCTTTATCCTTCGAAGCAGATGGCTGTGCGGCAGATGCAGGAGCAGCCTTTGGGTCTACCTGTTGGGTAGTTGGATGATAACGATGTTTTGGAGCAGAAGACGCCAAAGACACTTGGGTGGCTCCGATGCTCATAACGAGCGCTAATGCCAATATTGCTTTCTTCATATCATTATTTTTTATTGTTTTACCTTGTTATTTGAAAAATTTCTGCTTCTTAGACGCATCTCTTCGCGATTTAGTTGCAAAGAAACGAAAAATTTCTTATTTTTGCAAACAAATTAAAGAAAAAGAGACAGAATGAAGACATTACCTGAAGATTTCAGAACATATACGCAGGCGCTGATGGGCGAAAAGCTGTATCAGCGTCTGGAGCATGCTATCCTCGAAGAGGAGGCACCAACCAGTATCCGCATCAATCCTTTTAAATGCAAGGATGCTGATGGCGAACCGATTCCCTGGTGTCCGGAAACCGGACGTTATCTCTCTACCCGTCCCGGATTCACCTTCGATCCGCTGCTGCATGCCGGCTTATATTATGTACAGGAAGCCTCATCCATGTTTGTTGATATGGCTATCCGACAGTACGTAAAAGAACCGGTGATGATGCTGGATCTCTGTGCTGCCCCTGGCGGAAAGTCGACTGCCGTAAGGGCTGCCTTGCCGGAAGGGAGTCTGCTCTTCAGCAACGAACCGATGCGCACCCGCTCGCAGATTCTTGCCGAAAACGTACAGAAGTTCGGTCATCCGGATATGATTGTTACCAACAACTATCCCCGCGATTACAAGAAATCGAAGTTGCAGTTTGATGTGATTCTTACCGATGTTCCCTGCTCCGGCGAAGGAATGTTCCGCAAAGATGAAGGGGCTATCGGCGAATGGAGTACCCAGAATGTGAACAAATGCTGGCAGCTGCAGCGCGAAATCGTATCGGATATCTGGAACTGTCTGAAGCCAGGCGGTATCCTGATTTACTCTACCTGCACCTTCAATGCGCACGAAGATGAGGAGAACGTGGACTGGATATGCGAAGAACTTGGCGCTGAAGTGATGGCACTGGAGGGTGTAGAAGATGCATGGAACATCACCCGCAACCTCACGGGCAGCGACTTCCCTGTTTACCGATTCATTCCTGGCGTTTCCCGAGGCGAAGGTCTGTTTATGGCGATTCTGAAGAAAGAGGGCGAATGGGAAGCTGGCTCACCAGCCAAGGAGAACAGGAAGGATAAGAAGAAGAAAGACAAGAAGGTGGCGAAAGGAAAGGGACCGGAGATTCCGGACGGCTGGCTGAAGACTGATACGGAATGGATGCCTGCAGAGAGTAACGAGACGGTTTACGCCATTCCGGGCAGATGGAAAGACATCTACGACCAGGCAGAAAAGAACCTGAAGGTGCTGCATGCAGGTGTGAAACTGGGAACAGACAAGGGAAAGGGTCTCATTCCCGACCAGGCTCTCGCTCTCTCTACGATGCTCAACAAAGATCACTTCCCACAGGTGGAGTTATCCTACGATGATGCCATCCGCTACCTTCGCAAGGAGGCTGTGAATCTGCCTGCCGATACGCCTAAGGGTTATGTTCTGGTAACCTACAGACAGGTTCCGATAGGCTGGGAAAAGAACATTGGCAACCGTGCCAACAACCTTTATCCGCAGGAGTGGAAGATCAAGAGCAGCCACGGGACAGGAGAGCTGTTTATAGTTAATAGTTTATAGTTAACAGTTTACAGCAAGAATGAATAATTCAACATTCAACACTCAACATTCAACATTAAAATAAAAAATGCTCAGCATCATCGCCTGTATATCCAAAGTGCATAGAGCTATCGGCTATCAGAACCGGTTGCTCTACGCCATCCCATCGGACATGACCCGATTTCGTATGCTCACTACTGGACATACGATCATCATGGGCAGAAAGACATTTGAGTCGCTGCCGAACGGAGCCTTGCCCAACCGCCATAATATTGTTATCTCGAAGACAAGAGAGCAAATAACAGGGTGCGAAGTATACACCTCTCTGGAAGAAGCGCTGGCAGCAAGGAAAGAAGAGGCAGCAAGCAAAGAAGCGGTTGGAAGCAAAGAAGCTTCAGATGAATGTTTCATCATCGGAGGAGCCAGCATATATGAACAGGCTTTGCCTTTTGCAGACAAGCTTTATCTCACAATCGTAGAAAAGGAACCAGAACATGCCGATACCTTCTTTCCGGAAATCAATCCGGCAGAATGGGAAGTGACAGAAAAAGAAATGAGGAATGAAAACGGCTTACCGTTCACATTCCTCACCCTTTATAGAAAGCAGTAATCCCGCAGGGAGCTACTGCTTTTTTTCTTTTTATATCTTATTTCTCTGCTGCAGCCTCCTCATCAGTTTCCTCTTCATCATCGTTGAAACTCTTGAGATCCTGCATAGAAAGCTGACGGTTGATAGATGCATTGAAAGAGATGATGGTCTCGCTGCGAGACAATCCCAGTGGCTGCAACTTGTCATGGATGATTTCCAGGAGATGGTGGTTGTTCAACGCGTAAATCTTGATAAACATATCAAAACCACCTGTAGTATAGTGACACTCCACAACCTCAGGAATTTTCTTCAACTCCTCTACAACCTGGTCAAACTTCTCAGGCTCCTTCAGATAGAGTCCCATATAAGCACAAGTTTCGTAACCTATCTTTTCTGGGTCAATGATGAATTGTGAACCCTTGATGATACCAAGATTTGTAAGTTTAGCAACACGCTGATGAATGGCAGCACCGCTCACATTGCAAGCGCGTGCCACTTCCAAAAATGGAATACGGGCATCCTGAGAAATCAGCTTCAGAATCTGCCTATCTAATGAATCTAAAATTTGTTTTGACATAATACTAATAATTTGCTTGCAAAGATAATACAAAAAATTAATAAAAGCAACTTTTTAAGAGAAAAACATGATAAATTAATATTATTTTCCATTTTCTGTGGCAGAATAACTGATTTTTAGTGCTTTTGCCTGGCGCAAAGCCTGCTTTACGTCGGTTATCACACCCATCTTGGTTTCCTGGTCTGCTTTGATTGATATGGTCATCAGCTTCTGGTCTTCCGGCGACATACGCTTCTTTTCTGCCGAAATGTAATCCATCACTTCGGGAGCCGAAGCAAACTTATCATTCAACTGAATCTGGGTACCGGTACCATACTTTGCCTGCATCTCTTTGGTTGGCTTACCTATATAAATATGGCTCACCGCTGATTTCTTGGTCAGGCGGGTGAGTTCCTTGCCTTGTGGCAAACGGCAGTCTACCTTCAAGGTAACCTGGCGCATGTGGGTAACAATCATAAAGAAGAACAGTACGGAGAAAATGAGGTCTGGCAGAGAAGATGTATTCAACCCTGGCACTTCATGCGATTTCTTATGAAAATTCATCATTGTTTTCCTCCTTTCTGCTGTTCTGTAGCTGTTTCTGTCGAATTTTCTTCCCCTTGCTTTTCTTCAGCATTGGCATCAACACGCTGGTCGGCATGAGTCATTGCGTTGGCATACGACTCTGTGATGCGCTGCGGACAGATGTTGCGCACCTGTTCTTTCTGGTCATTGTTCAAGAGGGCATAATCCCTGTGATATTTCTTCTGGGCTGTTTCGTTGCGAAGCTGGCTATAGGCTTCCATCAGCTGATTCTGCATCTGGAAATAGAGATTATAGTCGGCATCGCGGTCACTCTCGATAGAGATGAGATGTTTCTTGCCCAAGCGGTGTACAAAGCGGATGGTTTCTTCCTTGAGCTGGCTCACCTTCATCGGCTTACCGTTGACCAAAAGCGTATCGCCAGCCGTCAGGCGCAGCGCCATGAGATTAGCCTTGTCTACCACCGACTGCTGCTGTTCCTTCTTCTGCGGTTCAGGTGAAGGGAGTTGGCGCAACAGTCCCTTATCCACATCCATTGATGTGGTGACAAGGAAGAATATCAACAGCATGAACGAGATGTCGGCTGTAGATGTGGTATTCAGTCCCGGGGTTTCGTGTTGCTTCCTTCTAATCAGCATATTTAATCCTTATTTATAGAATAGAGAGCCTAAAGCACTCTCTTTAGTTTTTCTTCCGAATATAACGTGTGGCACCGAAACAGACGGCACCGATTCCTGCCACCAGCATCAGGAGCGATGTGATGACAAACATATCTGAAAGTTTGAGCCAGAGCCAGTCGGCATAATTCTCGCCATTGATGAGCATCGGAGCAGAACCGCCCAAAAAGAAGGTAAGCAGCAAAACTGCCAAAGTTCCGATCCATGTGATGCGGAAGATGCGACGCACGGGAATGCCATTCACTACAGCCTCCGACTTGCTGCTGCGATAATCTCTGATCATCGAAAAGACAGCCAGTCCCACACCTCCTATCAGGAAGAGCCACATCAGCAGGATGAGCACATCGGTAAAGAGAGGCGCATTAAAGTCGGGGTTCTCTTCGAAAGGCAAATCGTAGCCTACCAAAAAGAACAGACCGAAAGCCAGCACCGCCAGTCCTATCATGATATAGAACACCTGCTGCGATATCTTTTCGGCCGACTTCGTCTTCTGCTTTGAAAATTGAAATTTAACCATTTCTCTCTTCGTTTATTTATTCTTGGCAATAATATCCATTAAAGTAACCGCCGACTCCTCCATCTGGCTTGTCAGGTGCTCCACCTTAGAAAGGATGTAGTTATAGAAAACCTGAAGGATGAGGGCTACGATGATACCGAAGATGGTTGTGATGAGCGCCACTTTCATACCCGAAGCAACGATAGTAGGACTGATATCGCCCGCCTGCTGAATCTGGTCGAACGACATGACCATACCGATCACGGTTCCGAGGAATCCGAGCGATGGCGCCATAGCGATAAAGAGTTTGATCCAAGAGCAGCCCTTCTCCAGGTTAGCCGCCTGAACGGTACCATATCCGCTTACCGAGCGCTCGATGTCATCAAGACTCTCGCTGATATGCATCAAGCCCTGATAGCAGATAGAAGCCACCGGTCCGCGGGTATTCCGGCAGAGCGTCTTAGCCCCTTCCACATCTCCCGCCGACACCTTCTGGTCGATATCCTGCATCAACTTCTTGGCGTTGATTTCTGAAAGACTCAGATAGATGATGCGCTCGATACAGAAAGCCATACCCACGATGAGGGCGATGGCAACGAGAGACATAAATCCCGCATTACCCTCTATAAACTTTGTCTTAAGAGCTTGATGAAATCCCATGTTCTCTTCTTGAGCCATCATAGGCAGAGAACACATCCATGTGAAAACCAATATTGCAAAACGTGCAATAGCTGTATTTTTCTTCATATACCTTATTATATATATAAAAGCGGAAAGAGGGGGATTCGAACCCCCGAACCGGTTTTGCCGGTTACACGCTTTCCAGGCGTGCCCGAAAAATTCGGATTCCGCAGATTTTCAATCAGTTACAAACAAGCATTTTCAGACTTGCGGTTTATTTGCGGTTTTTTCGTGTTTAACCGCAGTATAATGGTATTTTTCGAATGATGCTATTTTAAGAGACTGGATCAGCCTATCCTGCATATTCGCCAAATCTTCTATAGAGTCTAATGTAACCCATTCGTTAGTTTTGTAATCTTCCATAGGGAAGCACACCTTTACTTTTCCTGCCGCTCTTTTGATTCGAACAATCCATCGCCAAACAGAACCATACTTGTTGATTGTAAAATACGATTTGAAAGACGTATATTGAATCTCATCTTCGTAGGCATAATCTTTCAGTAATTTCTTGACCAAAAGATAAGCCTTATAATCTTCGCCATTTGCTATAGGTGAAGGCTTATCACCTTTCGGCTGCGGAATAGACAATCTATCATTCAGTTGAGTCCGAACCTCTCTTGCAACCTCATCTACAGAATAACTGCAACCGATTGAGTTGGCTATATACTTTGCAAATGTATCAGAGCATTTGAATACGTCATTCTCTAGAAATGTCCTAACCTTCTCTTCAATATTAATGTTTTCTGCAATCTGCATAATTTTCCGTTCATCAAAGCAGTTTCTTTGAAACCTACCTAACAATTCTACATCATGTTTATCAAAAGAGCTTATATCGAAAACAAAGAATGGTTTTGAGTCCATCAAGTTCACTCTATCCATATCTGAATAGAAGCGATATTCTATACCGTTAGTAAGTATTGCGAACCTAGCCTTAGTTGCCACATAATACTTAGCTAGCTGGAGGACAAAAGCATCTAGGCTCTTTTCACACTGCTTGCACTCTACTATCATCGCAGGTTTGGAATCAATATTAATAGCATAGTCCACCTTGTCTCCCTTACGTGAAATATCGCAATCCATTTCGGGTATAACCTCTAGTGGATTGTATATATCATAGCCGAGTGAGACAAGAAAAGGAAGAACGAAGGCAGTCTTCGTGGCTTCCTCAGTCGCTACATGATTTCTCAGCTTAGAAACCTTGTCAGATAACTCTTCAAGAGTTTTATATAATTCCATTGCTCTACACCTTATTATATATATTATACTATGCGCAAAGTTAAATAATCTGAATATCAAGATATTTCTGTATATTTTGTACCGATATTACAAATTTATTTTGTACCTTTGCACTGTCATTCTAAAAATAACAATGCAAAGATACAAAAAAGATTGGAATTTGGCATGAATGATGTGTTAAGATGCACTAAGAGCAATAAGTTAAATTTAAAATTCATCGTTATGGGATGCACTAAGAGCAATAAAGCTCCAAAAGTTGGAGAAAAAAAGAACGCTTTCGTAGAATTGGTAGATTTGTGGAAGCAAGATGTCAATTGGAAAAGCAATGCAAAAAACAACAGAAAAATCTGCATTGGCTTCGGTATCTCTCTAACAGCAGTAATGGTATTCTGTCATACTTGGCTGTTCATACCAGCTATTATCGGATTGTTATGCAGTCTATCTAGTCTGAAGGATTTAAATGTGGAGGAGTAAGATATGGCAAAGTTTATCGAAGTAAGAAACATTGAAGGCTATAAGATACTCATCAATGTCGACAATATACAATCAATACGACAAGTTGACGGTTTGGGTAAAACTAGCATTTTGCTTAATAATGATATAGTACGAACAGAACTTGAATACTCGAAGGTAGTCGAGCTTGTCAGCCCTAAAAAGAAAGGATTTCGCTTATGGCAGTAACAAGTAATGAACCAAAGGTAATAGCAACAAGCAGATACAGCATCAATGAGACCTGCGAGTTGCTTGGCATCACAAGAAAGACCTTACAGAAGTACACTATGTTTGGTCTTATCAAATGTGGGCTTAGAAAGGCAACCATGAAGAAGTTCTATACAGGACTTGAAATCATGAAGTTCTGGAGGACCGCGGTATGATATATGATAAAAACCATCCTCTCCGAGTATGCACACTTTGCAGTGGATATGATTCGCAATGTCTAGCTTTGAAATATCTCAAAGATAAACATTCAGAATTTGATTTTGATTTGGTTGCCTGGAGTGAAATAGACAAGTCAGCTATTACAGCTCACAATATCCTCTTTCCAGAATACAAGGATAGAAACCTTGGAGATATGAGCAAGATCATGTGGGATGGTGTTAAAGATTTCGATATGCTCACATACTCTACACCTTGCCAGTCGGTTTCTACTGCAGGAATGAGAAAAGGCATAGAGGAAGGCAGCGGAACAAAATCATCTTTGCTATGGTATACACGGAATGCCATCATAGCTAAGAAACCAAGGTATCTCTTGATGGAAAACGTCAAAGGTCTGGTAACAGAAAAGTTTCGTCCATTTTTCTTTGCTTGGTTGAAAGAACTCGAAAGTTATGGTTATACATCATATCTCTACCCTACTGGTAACAGCTATGTAGAGAAAGATGGACAATTATCATTGTTCTAGAGCCTACACCAAAGCTACTCCACCTTAGGCAAGTGGATTCTTTACTCTCAGAATTTGGCGGTAGCTTTGGCATCTGAGGATTGTGGCTACAGCGTTGAAAGTGTAGCAGTGCATATAAGCCTGGAGCGGTATTATTCTTATCAGACCATGTTTTACCTTGCCGTGTACCAGACCTCTATGATGCAATAAGACCAAGAGGGTTTGACTCCCTCAATCCTCACTTAACGCAACAAGTGGTAAATAGGATAAGGTTTAGTTTTTATGTTTGTTGGTCCCTCATTGTCTGTGAAGATGGTGAGGGATTTTTTTTGTAGCTTTTTTGGAGACTAAGCCAACACACTTGCTAACACACCTACTAACACACTGCTAACACA
>ULWM01057809.1_pt1 | contig 14819 bp, 19 predicted proteins | sample 1960331 | NCBI WGS metagenome assembly ULWM01 (sample SAMEA4835812, study PRJEB28245) | human gut metagenome | biome: gut microbiome; material: fecal sample | place: Denmark | collected 2008 | reverse complement strand
TGTCGCAATTTGCCTATATATTCCCCAATTCAATATTATACAAACTAAAGTATTTTAGTCACGGCAATATTTTATATTAAAATATACACAAACAGTATTCTATATTGAATATGGTATTGACATGGAGAAAAAGTGTGGTATAATATAAACAAAAATCCTTGTGAGGTATCTGATGAAAAAGAAAAATATCGACACGTTAGATAAAGAGCTGTTGTATATGTCACCGAGCGAATTAAACTATTACTTTACTCACGGTTGGTCTAACTACTGGATTGAAACACGCATAGACAACGTAAAATGCGCTGAAACGCACCTTTATCGTTCAAAGGATAGATTACCGTATGAGAGCATTAAAGCCGCCTTAGAAGCCCGTACAAGCGGAGTTGAGGTTATATCAATTGTGGAGCGTAGACAATGGACGAAAAATTAACATACTATAACGGTGACCGTCTGAGAAACAGTGTTGACATTAACGGAAATCGACCCGAAATTTTTATTGTTGAAAGTAACCGAACCGCAGGTAAAACAACAGACTTTGCTAAATTTTTGATTGACCGTTTTATTAAGCGTGGTGAAAAATTTGCTGTGTTGGTAAGGTGGCAGTACGAAGCAACGAATTTTGCCGAAGCTTTTTTCAAAAGTGTGCAAGGGCTTTTCTTTCCTGAATATGAACTTACACAGAAAATGATAGAAAAAAAATACTGTGAATTGTATCTCAATGATAAGGACTGCGGCTATCTTATCCCGATAAACTCAGCGGAATTTATTAAACGCCGCTCACACCTTTTCAATGACATCACGTCAATCTTTTTTGATGAAATACAGCCTGAAAATAACGGCTATGTGCCTGACGAACTGAACAAATTTTTTAGCATACACACCTCTATAGCCCGTGGTGAACATCAGCAAGTGCGGTATGTTCCTGTCTATATGTGCAGTAACTCTGTGTCACTGCTTAATCCTTACTATAACGCCCTTGGGGTCGTAACACGTTTAAACAGTAAAACAAAATTTTTGCGGGGGGATGGGTGGGTTTTAGAGCGTAATTTTAACGAGAGCGCACAAAAGGCGCAAAAAGCCAGTGGCTTTAACCGAGCTTTCTCGGCTGTGTCTTATAGCGACTACAGCTCAGAAAGTGTGTATTTACGTGACAATGAAGCCTTTTTAACTTTGCCTAAAGGGCGTGGGCAGTATGTTGCAACTATTCGCTTTGACAGCCGTAAATACGCAATATGGATGTATGCGAATGAAAATATAATGACTTGCGATTACCGTGTGGACGATGATTACCCAGTCAAGATAAGTGCCACGGTACAAGACCACACAGAGCAGTATATGCTTATCGGGGGCGCAGGCTTTATCAAAGAGCGTATGCGGCGATACTTCATCAACGGGAATTTCCGCTTTAAAGACCTTGCTTGTAAAAGTGCTGTCTTAATGGCACTTTCATATAAATAATTTTGGCAGTCTGCCTATCTGTGTTAAATATTGGTGTTCTGCGGACGCATGGCTTAAAAACCACCTCGGGCACTTTCGGTGTTGCACCCGCTTTATTGACCGATACGGAATAGGCTGTATATAAAGTAAAAGCGCTTTGGCATTGTGCCTTAGCGCTTTATATTACTTTTTTGGGTGTATTTTAAATGTTGTGTTGACAAGTAAAGTACCGCCTTTTATCTGCTTCGGTAATAATTTTCCGTCAACCTCAAGACCTACTTTAAAATCAGTCAAACTTGCTTCGCCCGAAACTAACATATTGTTAAAATTTTCCTTTGCTCCCTTTGACATACCTGCGCACTTGATAAGGTAGTACGGCTTGACTTTTTCTCCGTCCTCGTGTGTGGTATGCTCAATATATGTTTTTGCCCTTACAAAAATTGCCTTATCCCAGTAATTTTCCAGTTTCCAGCAACAAAATTTTATGGGGTGTATATCTATCCCTTTGACCTCGTCGGGCGCAAGGTCACAATGTATACTATCTGTGTCCGCATAGATAAACCCCCGCTCATTTGAGCCATGATAATTTTTTTGTGCTACTCTTATGGTAAAAGCTCTTGAGTATGACGTTATTGCCGAGCCTATCGGAATGTACATAGGTTTTCTGTCGTCTGCTTTTTGCGTGGTAAATTTTAACACACCGTCCGACAGTCGAGCGATTTTGAAGCTTGAATTGGTACTTTGTGCCATTTTGCCATACAAGTTATTTAAAAACAGCTTTGCGACTTGTCTTTTAGCTCCTTTACTCTCTTGTTTGATTTTTGAATACTTGTCTATGTAAGTATCAAAAATGCCGATGGCGGACTTAAACACACAATAATCTAAAATTTGACAGTCAATCAAATTATAGTGCTCCTGCAAAAGCTCCCAGTCGGTACAAGTTAAAGTTAGGATAACTCTTGTGTCCTCAATCTCTCCGCTCTCCGTCCTTATGTACTCACAATAGTCGCCGTTTTCATCGAGAACATCTGAGGACTTCAACGGCGTTCGGCTTGGATAACGCCAATTTCCATTAATTACAATAAATGGCAATTTCCCGTGTTTTAAATAAAATCTCGTCCGTATCCTGACAAAATAATAATATTTTGTTTTGTCAAGATATTGTATAGGTATAGTATTTCCTTTATAAAATCTCGGAGCGCCGACAGGGAAAAAATTCCCCGATTGACTTGACATCATAGAGGGATAAAGCGAGTTGACATCTGCCGTCACACCATCACTGAAAATTTTATTTTCTTTGCCCTCTACTACATATACCCAACCGCCCTTGTAGCTTCTTCTTATATACTGGTCGGCATTTTCTGCGTCAAAGGCTTTAGGGTCAATGTGTTCATCGTACATATCAGGAAAATTCGCTTCCCAGTCCTCTTTTTTTGTCATTTTTTTGTAATCGTGTATACAGCAAGCTCCGATAGTGGACTTGTTTTCAGCGAGTTTAAAGAAAATTTGAAGTGCTTCCGACATAACCAAAACGTCGTTAGCGATATACTGTCTTTCCTCGTCAGTGATAACTCCTCCTGCGTGGCGCTCTCTCGTGTACTCGATAGTGGTCTTTTGGTGCTTTGTACCAAAGTCTTTACCAATTTTTTCCACTGAAAATGGTAAAAGCTTCAAACTGTCACGGAAAGTTATCAAGTGTCCATGCCATTTTAAAACAATGTCATACCATGCCCCCATGTCGGAAATCATGTATACAAACTCCCCGTTTTTAAGCTCATCAGACTTTTTAAAGTGCCAGTCCTCATGTCTATCTTGATAAGTTGCTTGTTTAAAATTATCCTGTGACAACATAAAGTTTAATAAAAATGACCCATCGAATTTTAAGTTATGGAAAAATACAACGATATTTTTGTCAAATGCTTGATTTATAATATCATTGAAAAAGTCATATATGTTGTTACCTATAGTAACATTTTCCGAGCCGAGCCTACACCAAGCATAAGCCCAAACTTCCGTAAAAGTCTGACCTTCATAAACCGTTGTTTCGAAGTCCGCCATATATGTGGCTATCATACAGTATCACCCCAGTCCGATAACTCGGTCAATTTTTCGTTGATTTCTTCAGGCACATTTCCAGCGGTCAAAATGTCTACAAAAGTATACCATGACATCATGTGCATAGGCTCGGAATCTGAACTAAAAACGTACCCCTCAACTGCTTCAACTGCCACTTCTCCTGCCGTTGCGAAACGATGTATAACGCCTTTTTTACCAATTTGTGCTATAGTTTGATTTAAAAGCCCCCGTATATCGGCGATATGCTCGGCGTATCTCCACGGGGGTATATTTAACCCTGTATCATATGGCGTGTCAAGTATCTGCTGAATTCGTTGCCATATCATATCACTTTCATCTATGGGTCGACCCCCTATAGGGCGTTTTTTAAGGGGGGGCAAAGGTTTAGGAGGTCTAACGCTTATAGGTTTTTTTCGATAGTCGATTTTCTTTGACTGCTTGACTTTTTGTACAAGCTGTTTTTTCGTGCCTATATCAATAGTGTGGTTTTTGTCAGAAAGCCTTGCAAGGCTTTTAGGTGTAATGGCTTTCAAATCATCAACCATCTTTTTGGTAACTTTTTTAGGGGTCGTGTGCTGAAAATCACCAACAACGGTATAACCACGCTTTTGCATTTCCTTCAATCTTTTGGCTATTCTCGTCAGCTGTGCTTCATATTGTTGAGCCAGTGTTTTTCTTTTTGCCATGTTTCTTCCTTCCTTTGTAAAAATACGACTTGCCGCACACGGCTTTTAATCCTGAGCGTATCTCTATATGCACGGTGCTATTCGTCACTTTCAAAATATCCATCGTTGTTCCCTCGGGAATAACCCCAAGCCCTTGTAGGTACAAGGGCTTAAGCAATTTTTTCTTCATCCGTCAACATCTTCCCTTTCACACATGTTTATCAGTGCAAAAAGCTTCGTTAAAGCGGTAACAAAATCTTCTGCGTAGTTTTCTTCCAAAACGATTTTGCAATCACTGAAAAGCTTTTGTATTTGCTCTATCTCGGTGGAAGTTTTAACAATGTTCATAGTTAAGTTACCTAACATTTGCCCGATATGAACATCAACGTTATCAACCATTTGTTTCCCTCCTGCCTTACGGCTTACTTTATATTGTTTTATTTTAGGTCTTTATTATAACGCCCCTTCGTGAAAACTGTATGATAGTTTTGTGAAAGTTATGTGAAAAAAGAAAAAGCCCCGAACGAATCAGGGCTTTGTTCCACGTGGAACTTTTACTTGACTATCTGCAAAGAGAGATACTCTCTGCCGCTTTTTGCGTTGCGGTGAACCACGTTTATCGGTATTTCGCCAGCTTCGTCAAGTAACTTGATAAGGTCAAGAAGCATATCTATGACCGTGCTTGAAATTGTGCCATAAACGTTGCCCGCCTTGTCGAAAAGATATCCCACCTCGGCAAATTCGCCGCTGTCAGGGTTTGCTTCGTCAACTATAGCTGCTCCTGTCACTATCAAGGTTTCACTGACTGTCTGAAGAGCGACACATGCGCTCTTTGCGTTGAAAAGCTCCACCTTGCCTATGTTCTTTGTGCTTAACATGATAACTCTCTTTCTCCTGCTCATCAGCCGAACAGGTGGCTGTGTACTTACGCTCACCGCACAGGGATAATGCGGCTTTGGTCTAAAGCTGATATAAACAACGAGCGCAATATTATTTTGCCGTTGCGCACGGGCATATTTTAACCCTTACGGGTTGGGATGGGGCTGATAAGGTCAACCCCCTCAGAACCTTAAAAAATAACCTTTGTTGTTGCCCCAGTTTCGACAGTTATTATAGTGACGTCTTTTGTGTACTCGCCGCCGTTAAACATTTCCGCTGTTGCTAACGCAGTTTTAAAATCATTAGCAAAAGCTGGAATAACATTTCCATTGTCAAGTTTGCAGATTATGACATATGTCATTTTTACACCCCCCTTCCGCCCTGCTCAGCAAAGAGCTTTGCAAGCTCTGCGATTTCATCCTCGCTGACATCATGGTCGATGTGCTTTGCATTGCCCTCGCCGTCCGTCAGTATGATGTGGTTCATGGCGTTGTCCTGTGCTTCGTAAAGTCTGTAGTTTTTCATGTATTTGTCCTCCTGACCAGTGGGCTGTCATTGTGTTTAGGAGCTACGCTCCTCTTATCTCTTTGACTATATATTACACCCCTTATGTGTAATCTATATGATAGTTTTGTGAACGTTTTGTGAAAACTATTTTTTATTTTGCTTGACCTCTTTTTTGAGCCTGTCAAGTATAAGCTGACCGCTTGCTCCGCTCATACTCTCGAAGTAGTCTGACTTTAAAAACCTTGCAACCGCCGCTCTCATCTGAGGGCAATTGCGGTAGTCGCTGACCGCTTGCTGTATAACCGCTATCCATAGCTGAGTATAACCGCCGTTGGTCTGCGTGACGCTTTTTCTATATGGTCTGATTTTAATCACCCCCCTTCCGCCCCGAAGGGCGAGGGCTGAAGCCCTCATTATATCGTGCCACGATACGCATGCACAAAAGTGAGTATCATGCCCTTTGCCTTTTTTACAGCGTAAGACTTGCTGGAGTACTTAGCTGTGTAAAGCTCATGCCATGTGGTACCCAAAACCATCACACGCAAAGTGCCGTCACGGTAGCAGTGGATAACTATATAACTACAGCCGTCATAGAGAACGCTATCCACGTAGCCATGAGCCTTGATAACCTTTATTTTCTTATCCATGGGGTTTTCCTTCCTGCCTTACGGCTTACTTTATTGTTTTATTTTAGGTCTTTATTATAACGTCTCTATGTGAAATCTGTATGACAGTTTTGTGATAGTTTTGTGAAAAATAAAAGCCCCTCACATGAGGGGCTTGTGTTCCACGTGGAACATATCTTATGCAAGTCTGAAAAGCTTGAGATTAGCGTCAACGCTTGTCACAGCGTAGTTTGACAACATAGTCACACGCAGTATACCGTCCGTGCGGGCAAGAGAAGCGGGCGACAAATACAGTGATGTGCTGATAAAGTTGCGTGGAGCTTTCGCTAAAAACACCATTGCACTTTCCCCTCCAAAGCCGATTGTCACATAGTGAGGTCCTTTATCGCCCGTCTGAGACGAGGGGAATTCAAAGCTGAAATCGGCTCTATAGTAGGCGTTCTGTTCCTGCGCTAAAAGCGTGCCGTCACTCTGCGGCTTATACCCTACACTTGTAGCTGTGTTAAAGGGTAAGACTTTTGATGTTCCGATGTCTCCCGCCGTGTATTCGTTATGCTGACAGTACAGTATCGCAGAGGTATCAAGGTCACCGATAAAGTTGGAATAAAAATCACCGTTAGTCTGTATCGCTGTCGATAACACGGACGACCATGACGGATCTGCCGTTGTGCCACTGTTGATAAGCACGTTGTTATCCTTGTACAGCAGTGTAAACTTTTGGTAATTGTCCCTTGTTCGACCAAGGGTCATAGCCGTGTTAAGTGTTGACGAGTATACTGTGTTACCCGTCACGGTAAGTGTGAACTCTGACGCAGTGCCGACCGCCGTAAAAGCGGCGATAACTCCGTCTGCTATCGCACTATCACTTGACACGTGCGAATTATATATTACATTATTTGTAATTTTGATATTTCGAGCTGGTATTGCAGGGGATAACAAGAGCCTTGTTCGTGTCGCTGACGTGTTTGTGATACGATTATCTGTGATAACGCAGTTACGCATACTGTCAACATTTGCATTTGTTAATACTATGCCAAAGATAGTATTTGCCGACCAAACATTGTTAATAAACATATAATCGGCTCTTGTATACTCATCAGTACACTGTATCTGTGACGCAGTTATCGTACAGTTTTTGATAGCGATGTTACATACCTCCACCGTTGCTCCGCTGTTAGTAAGTATATCGCAGTTGTCAAAGCTTACACCATCATTTGTTATATGTTTTAAGTTATTTGTACTGTGCATAATATTCACATCTTTAAAACTACTTATAAAGTTATTGCCGTTTGTTAATGTTAGTGTATGCTTTACTGACGGATTACTATACACTTTAAGTGTTTTGTTGGTTGTGTTAATCCCAGACAAATCAACACTAAAGTCGGCATCAATTAAAATTGGATTAAAATTCCATTTTGCACAAGCCGCCATTTGTGCGGAGCGTGCTGTGATAGTCGGCGCGGTAGCTATACCAAGCGTGGACGCTGTCCAGTCCGAGCGGAGCAGAGCCACTCTGTAGTATAAGTCGCCTTCGGCGTGAGGAAGTGCTTTTCTGACAATACCCTCCGCCCCCTGCGCAGGTGGAGTAGACATTTCCAAAATTTCCCACATCGTGAAAACGCCGTCACCACTGTAGTAGTTTTCGCAAACGCAGACTTCCTTACCTGCGATTTGGGTAAAAGTGGCATTTACTAAGTCAGCGACTGTATCAAAGTGCTTGAGACCCTGTAAAGACCCTGCCAAGTCGGCGACTATGTTGTCATAGTTCGTTGTATTGTTAAGCCAAGCATTGACAGCGTCCACCACCATAGTAGGTATCTCTGCTATAGTTTTGTTATACTCGGTTATAAAGGTATTGACATTATCAGATATAGCCGTTATCTGCGTATACTGTGCGGAGATTTTGTCATCCTGAGCTTTAATCCTCCGCTCCTGCTGGGCAAACTCGTCTCGTATCTCGCTATTGACCGTATCTCTGTAGCGTAAAAAGTCTGCGTCTATTTTATCGGTCAGGTCGGCAAATTTTTTGTCAAGACCTGCGGTATACTCGCCAAAAGCCTTGTCAATGTCATTTTTATATGTGTTCCAAGCGGCAAGTAAGCCGTTTGTGCTATCAATAACTTCGTTTAACTTTGCGCTTGTCTTACATAACACCTCATAGTAACTTAAACTATCATCATAGACAAGCGGTAAAATCTTATGACACCAATACTTTAACTTATCAATCATTGTAAATCCCCCTTACCATATCTGCATAAACATGTCTGATAAATCATTTATTATCATCAAATCGATGTTTATTATACTTTTACTATACTTTGCAAGTAATTCGCCCTGTATATCACTGCCCTCATAGCCTGATACCTTTTCAGTGTGCTTGCTGTCGCTCACCGTTTTTCCAGTGTCTGACACTGTGCCAGTATGAGTGACTGCGCTTGTGTCTGTGACAGTGCTTGTACCCTCATCTTTTACTGTGCCTGTCTTTTTTAAAGTGCGACTATCAGTCACCGTGTCAGTAGTGGTGTTTTGCTGAGTGCCTGTGTTTACGGTCGTGTCGGTCGTGTCCGTGGCGGTAGTATCTTTACCTTTTGTTGTTGTTGTGCTATCAGATATATTTGCGGTTGTCATATACTTACCCGACTTTATATCGGAAAGACTGCCTTGTGGAGTATCGGACGAGTAGGTATCGACATCACTTGACGTCCTTGCTTCACTGCTCACGGTGGTATCTGTGCCGACCGTCTTTTTGGCAGACAGGTTGTCTGTGCGTGTGCTGTCCGTGTCTGTGACAAGCTTGCCGCCGTTAGTGTCAGTCAAATCATCAGTACGTGTGTCTGTGTGAGTTGTTTTTACATCCCCACTATGCGTATCTTTTAAGTTGTCAGTGCGTGTAGAAGTTTTATCGTCTGTAACATTTCCTGTAAACTCTTTAACAACGTTTTTATTATACAGTGGGTTTAATATGCTTGCCGATATACTATACAATTCGTTATATTTCGGCATTATTTCCTGCATTTTGGCATTTAATTCCAGTTTCCACAGCCCCACAGTTTCAAAAGCTATCTCGTCCATGTAGTAGTGAAGCAGGATTTTCTTGCACAAAATCTCTCGGTGTGCTTCTTCGAAAATGGTAAATTCTTCAAAAATTTTATTCCACGAAGCGTTTAAGACTTGCGCTACATCATCGTATCCGCCCTCACTTGTCAGCCCTGCCGCCGTCTCGCATATCGCCCTCACTTGGGTTGTATAGTGGCTCATCGTCCGATACCTCCTTTTTTACAGTTTTATCTATGTCAATAGTGTCAAACTGATACCATATATCTAAATCAAACATTTTGTTGATTTTCTCACAGGCTATCTGTCGCATTTTTTCCGGCGAATTTCGCGTGGCGATAACCGCCCCTTGTGCTGTCAGCACCTCATCTTTTATCATGCGTTCCCGTTTTGTCGTGTCCGAGTTTGGTATACCGAGTTGTGTCAAAGCCTCGTTCCATATTTTGGCTTTTAAGTCGTATATCTTATCAGCTACCCATGGAGCGTCCGTCTTTAGCACTGTCAAGCTATCATCTGACAATGTTTTTTTGCCATATATAACGGGTTGGTTTCCGTCATATTTTTGATAAACATTTTTCATTGTCAGTATTTCGTTTTGGTCTGCCTTTATCAGTATAGGTGTTTTCTGTGCGTTGATATTTACATCAATAATTCTGTCATACTGATATAATCTATCTGCGTAATATTTTATATCAAAAATATTTGGTGTTCGCAAATAGTTATTATATATGATAACCCCATTATTAACGTTTAGATTTTTGGTATATCCTGTATCGGATATAGCGACAAAATCCCTCGGATTTCCGTATACATCAAGCTTGCCGTTTAGCGTGACGGGCAAGCAAAGATACCCGAGAACATCATCACGAAAAAACACCGCCGCTCCCTGATTTATAAGCACTTGCTCAAGATAGCGCACATCAACTGACTGGGGCATTCCCGACCACGCACCCCTCGACATCGCCATTTCATATAGTCGATATGTATAGTTATTCCAAGACGCTTTATTTTCAAACAAACTTGAATTGAAAAATGTATCTCTTACTCTCTTAGGCATTGTATCACCCCCTTATAAGCCGTTATCAACGCTAAAGTTTCCCACATTTCCTAAAGTTTCCCATAAGCACAAGCCGCCGTCAAGAGCCGACTGTATATCTTTTATAGCAGTATCAGGTATACCCAGCGTGTTTGCGCCGAGTGAGCGTATACACGCATTACGCGTCTTACAATAATTGTAAGATTTGCGGCGCTGACTTTGCGCAAACTGCGGCACTTTTAGCTCATTGACTGTGTAGCCGTACATCGTAAAAAAATCGTCATACTGTTTAGCCACTGTAGCGTTTACAGTAACACGATACCCGATAAAAAAATTTTGCGCGAAATATAAATTAAAATATCCGCTTGCCGTGCCGCCGATAGTTGAGGTCTGACCCTGCAAATCTTTTAACATCGCATATTCATTTACCCCCTCCATGACATTTCCTGCCAAAGAAGTTATTGCGCCCGCAGGATTGACGGGAGCGGTCGCAACCGCCGTAACTGCACTGACAACTCGTGAGATTTGCCCTGCAAGCAGACGATTTGAGTTGTTGCCGATATAGTCGTTATACTCAGACGTGATAAAGCTTGTCGCAGGATAAGTGTCATAAATTAAACTGCTATCCCAATCTAACATAAATCCTCTGTAATTTTGTGGGGTGCAGTATACCGACTGGTCGGGTGTCACCCCACTGCTTGACAGTCTAAACGTGGCGTTATCAGTCGTAAAAAACTCATATCGGTAATCGTTGGAGCTACCTAAACTGTTGTTAAGTCTAAAAAAACAAAACGGATATGTGTACAATTTGTTATTTTTTGGCAAATATCCCCCGAGTTTATCAGTCACTGACGGCTTAGGCACAACTTGAGCATAAACGGTAGGCAGTGGCATTAAGCTGACATTTGGAGCTAACCACGGGTGAGCAGTATCCCACTCATCCCCTGTATACGCAAGTCGGGGTATGAGATACATTCCAAGTATGCCGTTTTCCCCTGCTACCCTAATGTAATTGTTTACCACATTGTAAAAATCATCTAAACTTGACGGAACAACGTTACAAACATTATATGACCCTGCTAAACAAGCTCCCGAAACGTTGCCTTGCGTTGCGGTCTGGAAAAAATATTCAGTTACAACGGGATTTAACAAATCATGTGACGTTACAATAACTGTAAAAACCCCCGCTGTTAAACCCTCCGCAAACGATTGATATTTAGATATAACTTCTTGACCTGACGTAATCACAGGCTCAGGGGTTATGCTATCGCCTATGTTATCAGTTATACTGTGTTCACGTTCAATATAACTTGCGTCAAAAGACACATCAAAAAAATAAGTTTGAATGTTGTCTATACTATACGTTATAAGGCTTGTTTCGTTATTAACATACTCAACATCAGTAATAAAAGCATAAAAGATTTTATTTCCGAAAGAAGTATTGCGAAACATCATATAGTTACAAGTTAAAAGGCTGTCAGGCGCAAGCGCAACACGAATTGTATTATTACTATGTCTTATATAGCTTTGTGCAGTTAAAGTATATACGCTATAAGCACTAAAAGCTTCAAACTGCGCATTTTTACTTGACGGGCGATATGTGTATTTTGAGCGACTGTCAAGCGGAACACCTCGACAAATCCAAACATTTGAGTTTGGCGCTATATATGCCATTTAAAATACCCCCTTTTGTATAATATTTGCGGGAGCAAATATGCCCCCGCATAAATTATTTAAGCAACAGTTATTGTCGCTGTACCTGATTTTGTGCTGTCATATACAGACGTTGCTGTTATAACAATTTCATCGTCTGCTACAGCGTCCGCCGATACTGTCACTATGCCTGTGCTTGTGACTGTGGCTTTGTCGCTGTTTGACGTCCATGTCAGACCTGACGGAGCAAAATTTTCGCTTGCGACAGTCGCGGATAACTGTATCTTTCCGCCCTTTGACAGTGTAGCTGTCGCAGGAGATACGGTCACACTTGTGATTGACGGTGTTCCCGCAACAAAAAGCGCATTGTTGGCAAAAGGAGATATGGCGTAAATGCGCCATGCGTGTAAGGTCATGTTACGGTAAAGTCCTTCCGTGTTTTCAATAGCCCTCATTTCCGTAAGTTTGTCGTAAATCTGGAAAAAATCCTTATCGACAAGTATACAAGGCACAGCGTCAAGGGCTTCCATTTCGGGCTGTGAAAATTCATGGTAATTTTCGTCACCGCTGAAAAGTTCATTCAGGCGCTCAATGTCAAGCGAACCAAAGCTGTCTATAAGCTTTATATGACCGAGAAACTCGACCTTATCCATGTTGAAAGCCGAAGCAAGAACTTCAACATTACGCTTTGCGTTAAATTTCGCTGATACAATTAAATACTGGTCGTCCTTTAAAGCAAAGTTGTTGACGCCAACAAGGTTATAATCCTTCTTTAAAAAGGTCATATCGTCAGACACTGTCTGTATAGCTTCAACAATTTCTTCCATATTTGCCTTAGTGACAGCGGGGATTTCATACGGCTTCATAAGCCCGTTGTAAATCCTATATGCAAGCATATATTTTATAGTTAAAAACTCGTCCTGCTCCATGGCAGTAAACATAGTTGTTACTATTTTTTCGATAAAGCTTGACACTCCGTTGATAGACAAAAAAGCGTTTTCAAGGTCATATGGCTGTACCGTCTGCTTATAGTATTTCTGATAGTTCATGACATAAAACGCTGATTTTACGTCAGGAAACTCACGCTGAAAAACGGTTGTTTCTGCCCTCTCGGGGCTGTAGTTCTTGACGTGAGCGAGGTCGATGAAAATGTCCTCGATTACCTCGCCGAAATTAAGCTTGCCCTTTTTAAACACCGCAAAAGGGTTTGTATAATACTTGTTGGTAACTTTGACCTCGGCGATTCTGTTTATGAGCGCTGATAAAAATTCATTCTGAATTTCGGGAAAATCCATGATTACGTTGCCGATACTCCGTATAGTGTTTGCGTCAGGTGTCGCAAGCGGAACATGGTCTTTGTAATTCTGCGACGCGGAATTACGGATAGCGTTAAGCACGTCAACGCTTGAGTTAGTTTTTACATCTCTGTAGTCGATATTCGGCATTGTTAGTCACTCTCCTTTTCTGTGTAGAGGTCTTCAATCTTGATTTCCTCTGACTTGTCTTTTTCTTCCTCTTCCTTGACTTCTGCGATTTTCTCTTCCTTGTCGCCATCAAAAAAACGCTCCATATATTTTGTGCGCCACATATCTTCAACTTCCTTAACACGGGCTTCTACGTTTCCGTTCTTTTCCATATCGGATAAAGTGTCGGTTACGTTTTCCACGAGTGATACAGTTTCATCATCGGTGCGGTCACCGATATAGGCTTTGATTTCGGCAAGCATTTCTTCCTTAGTTTTTACCATTATTCTTTCACCTCAACTTTCGTAATAAAAGCATTGCTAAATCCTGCCCTTTTTACTTTGCCTAAAAAGACTTTTGCGTTTGCTTCGCTTGTGTATGCTCCAACTTGTACTCGGTATATGGTCTTTGTTTTAGAACCGTCTGCGGTCGTTTTTAACTTGTTTCTCACCTGCGTTCTAAACCAGTCCATATTTTTCCCATATAGGTTCAGCCAGTTTTCGGGGTCGCCGTGATTGCTTGCATATCCTGCCTTTGCCGCTTCTTTATGACTTACAATGTTTTCAACATTTATGTCCAGCTTTTTACAAAGATATGCGCAGTATTCAATTGCGGCGTTAAACGCCTTGTCAAAATATGCCTTGTTTTTAAGATTATCCTCACATATCTCAAACTGGATATGAGGATAAGGAGCATAATTATAACTGCCCTTTGAGCCGCTACCACACCCCCAACAAGCGTAGTTATAGGGCAGAGTGTGATAGACTTCAACAACTCCGTTAGCGTTACAACCGATATATGCGTGCATACAAATATCGTTGTACACACCGTTGATATACTCTTGATTGTGATGATTGTCGTACATATTTCGACCGAGGTCAGCAAGTATAGCTTTTCCCTCAGCGTTCGCTATATTAGGCTGTACATAACGGCGTAACATTTCGTTATCACATCCCGTGCTGTGTACGACTATTCCAACGGGCTTTATACGCTGTGCCGCCTTATAAGCGCCGTTCGAATGAAAAATGCAATCTTTAAGTATCACTACTACTGCCCCCCAACTTATCGATTAAGTGATTCAGAGCTATCGTGTTATTGTTGACAGCTTCATTCAGTTTTGTTGTTTCTTCCTTGTGACTTTCACTCAGTTTGTTGTTCTGCCAAAACATAGCAATGCAACACGCTATTGGAAACCCAAGGCTTGAAATTAACTGGACTACACCACTTGTATCCATTCGCAACACCTCCTGCTGTTCATATTATATCATACTTTTTCTGCGTGTCAATGCTATATGCTGTATAGTATATTTTTAACTGCCACTTCTATTATAACACAACATCCCGCATAAGTCAATACTAATTTTTATATAATACTTTAAGACGTATAATATTGAATTGGGGAATATATAGGCAAATTGCGACA
>ULWM01009318.1_pt1 | contig 14957 bp, 4 predicted proteins | sample 1960331 | NCBI WGS metagenome assembly ULWM01 (sample SAMEA4835812, study PRJEB28245) | human gut metagenome | biome: gut microbiome; material: fecal sample | place: Denmark | collected 2008 | reverse complement strand
GGTGTCTGTAGGGCACCGGTCAGTCTGTTTGTAGAAAAAGTTTTTTGTTTAATGTGCTTATGTTATATCGTTCGGCTTTGACTATGACAACAGGCTACCGATAGTTCTGTTTATGGGGCAGTGCTTCTCGGGTTCGCTGTTCAAATTAATACACTTGGCGATATGAAAGAGGGATGGTGGGGGTTTGGGAGGGTTGGGGTGGGGCGAGGGATTATTGTCCTTTTGCGATGGTCGTGGGGATAGAGAGGTTAGGTGCAACGGGAGGGGCAAGCCCGCTCCCCTACAAAAAGTGGGTGGGATAATGCGGATGCGAAACCAACAGAGCGTTCATTAATAGGCAAGGGTGGTGGTGCGGAGCGGTGGGGTAGTGCTTGGTGATATATTTCACCTGACCGGTGGGTGTAGGGTGCGGTTTTTTGTATTATGAGCCGCATTTATGACCGTTTGCGCCGTTATAACAACCGTTCGTGCCAAAAAGTTGAAAATTAAAAGCGAATGAGTTATGATATAATTATAAAATTATAAGGGGGAGAGGTATGCTCATCTGCGTTTACGATACCGCAAACGAGGCGGAGATACTGAAAGCGAAAATAACACAGATCGCAACGGCGGCATATCGACGAATTGCCTACAGGGTATGTCAGAGGTATGAGAGCTTTGTGACGGAGTGTAAGACGGCTGACCTTATAATCGTGCTTGCCGACGGAGCGGACGGTATGGAGGGCGTTATTGCGGCGAAGAATGCCGACAGGGATACGCCTGTAATATGGCTGTCGGACGATGAGGGATTCGGGGCGCAGTCATACAGGCTTGGCTGTACCTATTTCCACAAGAAGCCGATACCGCTTGAAAAGCTGAAGGAGGCACTGCATAAGTGCAGGTGCATGGCGTAAGCACGGGTAAATCTACAGGAGGAAAAACATGAAGAAAAAATTTGTACGGCTCATAAGTGCGGTGCTGTCTGCGGCAATGACGCTGACGGCTGTACCGTTATCGGCATTTGCCGAGGGCGAGGCACATACGCATGACGGCGAGAGCAATGTCATCACGACACCGCTTGATTTCAGAGAAAAGACGGCGGACGAAAGCGGTGACGGCTGGAGCTGGGTATATGACACAAAGACGCTGACGCTTAACGGAGTGAACATTCAGGCGACAACAGAAGAGAATATGATGAGCGTCGTAACAGTCCCCGACGGTACGAAAATAGTGCTGAACGGTGAAAACACTATCGTACAGACCGATACCCTCGAAAGCGATACATACGTTCTCAGTGCCGTAAATAATAAAGAGGTCAATTGTGACGGCACAATGACGATCAGCGGCGACGGTGTGCTGAATGCAGAGAACCGCTCTACAGACAGTATGGCACGCTCTCTCGGCGGATCAATAATCCTGAACGGCGGTACAGTAAACGCAACAGGTACTGTAAAGACAAATTCGCTTGAAATACATAATGACGGTGTGCTGAACGCAAATGCGACAACTGCATCTTTTGAGGGTGTGGCTGTCAATGTCAGCGGCGGCATTACTGTTGACGGCAACGGCAGTCTTACTGCAGTAGGTTGTGCTAATGAATCTACGTTAAACAGTGCAATATTGCTTACCAGTAATTTCGGTGACAAAATTTCCGTCAGCGGAAACGGCAGTATTACTGTGCCTGAAGGCAATGCAGCAAGAGTCGGAATATACTACAGCGGAAACAACGGCGACGGAATGGATGCCGAAATAAGCGGCGGTAAGGTCACTGCTTACGGTACTAAGTATGGCATTTACAAAGTAAACCTTATAATGAACGGTACAGGCTCGGTTTACACTACGGGCGGTTCATACGCTATCGGTCAAACTGTACCGACAATAGACGAGAATGAATTTGTAATAAAGGGCTCGACCGAGTTCAAGGCTTCGGAAAGTGCTGTGACAGGCGAGGTCAAGTATAACAGCGGCTATTATGAGATTGGCGGAGCGGACGCTAAGACGGTAGTTATAAAGCCTGATACTTCTCCCCGTATAATACTCGGAAAGCAGACAGGAATATTCAAGACGGAAGAGTATGAAATAATTGAAGGCATGACTGATATCAAGCTCAAGGGTACGGTTTACTTTGATATTACTCTGAAGAATATGAGCGATGAAGAGTTTGCAGACGCAAGAGGCTATTTCGGCGGCGATGAACCCGATTTATCAGCAAGCATAATCAAGACCGATTACGGCTGGGTGTGCATGGTCTGCGATACCGAGTTTTCGACTACATACGACACTGATAATACTCTTACAATAAAGTGCGGAGATATTGTATCCAATACCGTTCAGGTAAAGTCGAATGCAAACCGTTTCAACAAGGTTACACAGGGTGACAACACAAACAGAACGGTTTTCTATACAAACACTTCGCAGGAAGAGAAGGACAATTACAAGCTTGTAAGCACCTATACGGTTGACAGTGAAAGCATAAGCTATAACTGGTACAGTACGAACAGTGCATACAGTGCAGATGAGCTCGGTGCGGCAGTATCCGGAAGCAACGGCGAATTCAAGCTTGCGGATAATATTCCTGCCGGAAATTATGTTCTGTATTGCGATATAACCTATTCAGACGGTGACAGCACAGAAACTGTTACAGAAAAATTTACATTTACATATAAAGAATGTGCACATGAAAACGGTTATTCCGACGGTAAATGCACAAACTGCGGAGCGTTATGTGATCACAGCGATATTGACATTGGCATGGGTAAGTGTAACAAGTGTGAGCGTCAGTTTGTTGCTACGATCAGCACAGACGGCAATGCGCCGACAGGCTATGACACGCTCGCAGACTGCCTTGACAGCATTACTGCCGATACCGGAAACTATGTTAAGATCTATCAGGATATCGGCGATGCATCGGCAACTGCAATTTTAGATACTATAGATGTAAAACACAATGTTATGATCGACCTTAACGGTCACAAGCTGAACAATATCAAGCTTGGGGTCAACAAACTTGGGGTCAACAAAGACGTCACGCTTACATTAACCGGCACAGCGGGCAGTTATGTTACGCAGGTGTATGTTCGCAAAGGCGGCGGATCATTCATAATTGACAGCGAAGCAAATGTAGAATTTAATACAATTTTTGTTGAGGACAGTGCACGGCTTGCTGTAAGCGATGGTGCAAAAGTAACTACAGAGCAGTTGACTGTGATAGCATCAGTGGCTGATGACGGAACTACAACGACATCTGTAAAGCTTGCTACGGGAATGAAGTTAGGTGGGCTGACATATCATCGCCAAAACAATTCCGGCGCTCTGAAATTAGGCAATCTTCTTGATGTTACCCGGCAGGCACTGCGACGTGAAGATAACGGCAATTATCTTGATCTTTATAAAGAATATGGAAGTATGGGTTATTCCGTTGCGCTTACTGTTGTTGAGCATACTGACGCTGACCACAAATACGGCAGTGGAACAGGCAAGTGCGAGGAGTGCGGAAAGCCCTGCGAGCATGGCGGTGATATAAACACGGACACCGGCATCTGCTCAATCTGCGGTGCGGTTGTGTCTGTCGCACTCTATACAGACGGGGACGGAAACTTACAGTATGTAGATACCGATGAGCTTGACTCTTTACTGAATGAATACAACGGAAGCGGTACGATAAAGCTGTTTAAGGATTATTCTAAACCAAGCGCTCAGTATGACTTATACGGAGAACTTACAATTGACTTAAACGGACGCCAATTTAAAATCCGGAGTATTACTCCTTGCAAAAGCGGAAAGCTTACGATCAAAAACAGCGGCAATCCGGTTATGCTCGGTTGTAATGTATATCCGACAAACGACGCTTCATACGCCGGCGGTACGCTTATAATAGACGGCGATGTAGTTTTAGACACTTCGATCTATGTATATGATTCGAGTACGGTTATATTGAAAGCCGGTGCATATCCAGCCGGACTTTACGCCAGGGACAGCAAGACATTATACGATATGCTCGGCGAGGGTAAGGCTTTCTTCAAGGTTGACGGAACTCTTTTCAACGCAAGCGTTAAGGAAATATCAAGCAGTGAAACGCTGACAGTCAAAGACCACAGCCATACCTATGTTGACGGCGAGTGCGGCTGCGGATATGTTTGCCCTCACAGCGATGTTGACATTAACACGGGCAAGTGTACAGAGTGTGAATATCAGTATGCGGCTGTTATCGTAAAGGATGGGGCTGTAGCTTCCGTTTATGAAGAAAATGAGATGGGAGCGGCTTTTGAAGCGGCTGACAGTGACGCAAACACCGGCTGTACATTAAAAGTATACAAGAATTATGCAGGCAGCTATACAACACTCAGCCGTAAGTTCACGCTGTGGATCGCTGAGGAAGCCAATGTAGGTACGTTAACTGTTTCGGGAGATATAACCGTTACGGGATCGGAAAAAAATAATAGTATTTATGGCGATTTCAATGTAGTGGACGGCGGTAAGCTGACATTTGACGAAAACTGCGGCGCTAAGGGAACTGTGTCGGTAGGTGCAGGTACATTTGACTGCTATCGTTCACTCGGCATAATACTCAATATAAACGATGCAAGCAGTGACGTAATTCTTCACGACGGAGCTTTCCTAAAAATACGCTATAACGGCGGCGGGGACAGAGCAAACGCAGAAATACTGACTTTATTGGCTGAGAACCGTATGTTTATGACGTCTTCCGCTGTGCCGATAGACGGCTCAAAAACACTGTTGAAAGACGGTTTTGTAACACCTGTTATTGTAGCACCACATGAAGATCACGGTTACGACAGCACAACGGGTAAGTGTACGATTTGCGGTAAGCGGTGCGGTCATACGGATGTTGACAGCAAAACGGGTGTATGCTCTACCTGCAAATATCAGCTTACTGCGGGCATTTCGGGTGCGGGAACAGCGAAGTATTTCGATAATATAGACGACGCTTTTACTGCGGCATTATCGGCGGAAAACAACGGTTGTACGCTGACATTGTATAAGCACTGCGAGATCACGCAGAGCGTAGAAATCGGTCAGGCAACGGTTACTGTCGATGTGAACGGATATTCACTCGGCGGAGAGGCGGATATAAGTGTAAATAACGGTGGTGTGCTGTACCTTAAGGACAGCAGGAAAAGCACCTACTACGGATGCATAGACGCACCTTTTAGTGTAAACGGCGGTACGCTTATAAACGGTACTGCAGACGGCGGCAGTTCAGCCGCAGATGTACTCAATTTAGTCATTAACAGTGCTAAGTGTGTCGAAATATACGGCGGCATATTTGAGAATGTTTATATTGCACACGCAAGCGGTGTAGCTTTATACGGCGGAAGGTACAACACCATCTGCGGCGAGGAAAGCAACCGCACACCTGTAAACGATCTGCTTGCAAAGGGTTATGCATTTGCGACCGTACAAGAATTCACAACTCTCCCCGAAAGTATAGTTGACGGCAGTGCGAAGACAATCGGCGGAAGACTTACAAATGTCACAGTTGTAGCGCATACTCATACATACAACGAGACAAATACAAAGTGTGCGTGCGGTGCTGTGCTTTATGCAAAGGTGACATCAGCCGACGGTACTACTAACGAATATTTTGACAGCATTGAGGAAGGCTTATTATATGCCGATAAGGCTGAAAACAAGGGCTGTGTTTTCACTCTTGTAACAAGCGGTAAGATTAAGGACTATGTTACACTGTCAAACGGTCAGTTTACGATTACCGCAATGAATAATAATTGTGTCATCAGTGCTTCCGGCGGAAAAATATGTATTGAAGGTGCCGATGTTATTGCCGAAGGTCATATGTTAATCAATTGCTCTATAGATATGATTAGCGGCTCACTTACGCTGCCTGAAGGTTCAGGTACCCGATTTGGTACTATTATTATATCAGGCGGTACTGTAAACATCAGCGAAGGCGTAAATGCCGACAATAATGCGGGTGCTGATAAATTGTTTATAGCCAATGCCACAACCGACGCAAAGGTGACTATAGGCGGCGGTACTTACGGCAATGTCGTTTTCGAACCGTTTAAGCTGAAGGACGTGCTTGCAAGCGGTGTGCGTGTTATAAGGTATGATAACCCGTCAGATCCGACTGCGGAGAAAATAGTGACGGCTTTATTATACAGTGATATAGCCGAAGAAAGCTATTTAGCTCCCGGTGACGATGACGGAAGGTATTATCTGGTCACAAAGTGCGAGCATAAGAATGAGGACGGCAGTTATGCCTTTAATGAGGGCGGTATATGCAAATACTGTAACTCTGAGTTTGCCGCAAGCGTAAGCTATACCGACGGCGGCGAAAAGACAGAGCTGTTCAGCAATATATGCGACGCTTTTGACAAGGCTAATGAGGCAGGTACGGCTACAATAACGCTGTGCAGGGATATTGCAGACAGTGAAATTGCACATGAAATAAATGTTACGGGCAATGTAACGCTTGCACTGAACGGCAAAACATTGGGCGCTACGGATAAAGCAAAAAAAATATATATTTGTGGCAGCACGCTTACCGTGAATGGAAACGGTAAAGTATGGAGCGCAATTGAAGCTAAGCCGGACTCAAAATTAACCATTACAAACGGCGAATACTACGATGTGTATGCCCTTTCAGACAGTGAAGTGGTAATCCTGGATGGTATAATAGACTGCTTATCCGTTTATGGTACGGGTAAAGCAGAGGTCAGCGGCGGTAAATTCAAGTATTTGTTTATGTACAACGGCAAGGCAATCGAATCTGTACTGGCAGACGGTTATGCGTATAAAAATGCTGACGGCACTTGGCTTTCGATTGATGAGCGTGAAAAAGATAGCTATTTGGGCGGTTCTAAAGGAGCGTTATCCGTAGAAGAAGCACCGATAAAGAGCGCAACAATTTCCGCTGAGAATGAGTCACCGATAATATACCGTAACGGTAAAAAGGCTTCAACTTTCGCGGCCGATGTGACATATTCGGGAAATGAAACACTCTATATTACCGGATGCTTAATTGACGGAACGGTAATAAGCGAAAAAACAGAATTATTAAACGGTTACTGTTATTTACTTGGCGATCAAGTTGATAAAGCGGTGGCAGAAGACGGAGAAATCCAATATTACTGCATATTTACCTATGACGGATATGATTATAAGTCGAATGTGGTAACGCTTACAGTAGCTACCTGCCAGCACCCCGGCGAAAGCGTAAAATGTGACGATAACGGTTGTGTGTGCGGTATATGCAACAGAGCACTAACGGCTTCGGTAGAGCTGTCTGACGGCACGTTATCGTATTACGAAAACTGGAATGACGCTATCGGCGCTGCCGAGGAAAGCGAAGGCTGTACATTAAAGCTGTTAGACTACAGTGGTGTTAATGATGGTGAAATATTTGACATAAGCAAGGGTAGATTTACCGTTGATTTAAATAAAAATGACGGCACCACAACATTTGCGTTTGATGTCAAGGGCGGAGATATAACGTTTACGGCATCGCAAGCAGCCTCAAGTTCACTTACCGGTGTAACGGTATCGGGTGAGAATGCCAATGTTTTAATTGACAGTAAAGCCACATTGAATTATTTAGTTGTAAATTCCGGAAAGGTTAGTGCCGATGGTGCTAATATCGGCGCAATAACGATAAACGGCGGAGACACGGTCATCAATGATGTTAATGCCGATTATTTAAGCATGAAAGCAGACACGACCGGTGGAAGCGGATATAATGTCTCTATAGTAAGCGGTACGTTCAACATCTTCACTTGCGAAAATGAAAGCAATTATACTTTAGGCAGGGCAATTGCGAGCGGAAGCAGAGTTATAGGCTTAAATGCGATTGTCGGTTCAGGTTTCAAATATGCTGAAATTCAGAGCATGACCAAAGCCAATTATCTTAATGTTATAAAGTGCGACCATAAGGACGAAAACGACAGTTATGCGCTTGACGGAAACCTTTGTCCTTACTGCAATGAGGAAATCGCTGCAACTGTAAGCTATACGGCTGACGGCGGCGAGCAGACAGATCTGTTCAGCGATATTTATGACGCTTTTGCCAAGGCTAACGAGGCAGGTACGGCTACTGTAACGCTGCAGAAGAACATCACGGACGATATTACAGATACGATAGCTGTTACAGGCAATGTTACGCTTGAACTTAACGGTAAAAGGCTCTCACAACCCGGTACTGATGTATGGTATTCCATAGAAGTAACGAGCGGTAAGCTGACCGTTAACGGCAGTGGCTTAATAAAACGTGTTGCCGTTTGCAACGGCAGCGATGCGGAAATCAACGGTGGTACTCTCTCTGACTTCATAATTAAAGACGGCGGTAACGCTGTAATTAAAGGCGGTCAATTCTACAGCTTACAGGTTTCAGGCGAAGGCAGAAACGTAGGACAGCTTCTTGCGGACGGCTATGCCTATTGGAGTTTTATCGATTCCGGCATCTGGTCTACTATTGCAGAGCGTGAAAAGCAGGATATAGCTAATGTAGAAGTAAGGACAGCGCCGATAAAGAGCGCAACGGCGACAGCAAATAAGACTGTGCTGTACCGCAACGGCGGAGGTGCACGGCAGATCTTATTTAACTTCAATGTTAATACAAGCGACGGATACACGATAAGCGATGCCAATAAGGTCACAGTCGGTTTATATGTAGGCGATACCTTAATAAGAGAGCTCGACTTCGTCGGAAATTCATATACGTTTGCAAATGCAGATGAAATTTCCGATACTGACGGCACTGTAAAGGCACATCTTGTTATCAAGCTGAACGGATATGAGTATGTGACGAATGATGTCGAGTTTGAAATGGCGACCTGTACGCATCCGTATGACGCATTAACGACAGACGAGTATGATTACTATCGTTGTTCGTTATGTGATGCCAGCATAAATGCGATACTTGTTAAAACAAACGGCGACAAGGCATGCTATACCGACAATGTGCCCGAAGCATTTGAAGCGGCACAGCTTGAGGAGAACAACGGCTGTACATTAGAATTATACAGAGGTGTGAACAGAGACTGTGAGATCACACAGGGCAGCTTTACCGTTTTATTCAAGAAAACGGGAAGTGCATCTGCTGTGATCAAAGTAAGCGGCGGAAATGTCAAGATCACGGGAGATGACGGCTGTACATTATCGAAGTATCCGGGAAGCTCGGTGGGATATCTCATAGCTGTAACGGGCGGCACGGTAACGTTTGATGACATAACTATCAACGATGACAGTATCAGCGTAAGCGGCGGCAAGACTGTTATAAACGGCGGTACTTATAATAAGCTGAGCGTCAGCGGAGGTACGGTCACTATAAACAGCGGTACATTCAGCAGCATAGATGTAAGCGCAGAGGGCAAGGCACTGAAAGATCTGCTCGGCGAGAACAAGGCGTTTACGACAAGCGACGGAAAGCTGTTTGACGCAAGCAAGGTTTCGGAAAGCGATATGTCACTTACGGTAATCGACCACAGCAAGCATGAGTATGACGAAACAGGAAGGTGCGGCTGCGGTTATCAGTGTGCACACAGTGAGATCAATGCGGAAGGTGTATGCAACGAGTGCAATGCAAAGATGTATGTTGCAGTCACTGTAAAGAGTGAGACCGGAACAACGGTAAAATACTTTACAAAACTTACGGAAGCGTTTGAGTTTGCGGCAAAGAACGAAAACAAGGGCTGTACGCTGAAAATGCTCAGAGATTTCTTCGATAGAAATACTGACATTAACGTAAACGGCGGAGAACTTACTGTCGATATGAACGGCTTTGGTGTCTATATCAATAGCTTTAACGGATCCGGAACCCAAATCACTATACGCAGTGACAGTAAGTGTACTTTTGGGGTTGAAAATGGATTTAGCATGGACGGCGGCACTGTTACTTTCTCGGGAGAGGTCAGCGTAGTTTGCCAGAATGTGAAATTAAATGCCACATATTTCTCCTCCTATGTTGAAACGCTGAAAATTGACACGCTGATTTTAGAAGACGGTGTTCTGCTTAAACAGCTGGCAAGTATCACGAATGCTAATATCGCTAATATAGACTGCTCAAGTGAAATTTATCTTTATCAAATTTTAGCGAGCGGCAGCCGTGTCGATTCTCAGCTGTACAGCGATCTGAAAGCAAACGCTTCGTCAAACTTCGATAACGTAAGAATAATAAGATGCGACCACCCGGACGGTGTGGGCAGAGATAACCGTTGCATATACTGCAATTCATTGATCGCTGCAAGCGTAAGCTATACCGAGAACGGAGCGGAAAAGACAGAATATTTTGTTAAGGAAGATCTGGGAAAGGCGTTTGCCAAGGCAAACAGCGTTGCAAGTGCAACAATAACAATGCTGATGTCTTCCGCTTATGATACAGACTACCTCCCTGTTACAGGTGATGTTACACTTATTGCAAATGGCGATAACGCCATCTTGTATAATACAGTAAAGGTCGCCGATGGCGGTAAGCTGACACTTAGAGGCAACGCCAATATTTTCGCTGTAATTGCCGAGCCGGGCTCCAGGTTGACTGCCGAAGAAGCCACAAGAATCGCATATCTCACCGTAAACGGCGGAGATGTTAAGCTCAGCGGCGGACAATATGATAACATTACGGTAAAAGATGGCAAGATAACAGATATTCTCGGCAACGGCTATGCGTATAAGAAAACAGAGGGCGGTGCATGGCTGACGCTTAAAGAACGTGAGGTGTCGGAAGCAAGCGGTGTTACCGTTGCTAAGGCACCGATAGTACAAGCAACGCTTAGCACAGAAATAAACCAGCTGTATCGCAACAGCAACGCAAACCCCACGCTGAAGTTCAACCTTGCTCTTGCTCACGGCTCGAACCTGAACGACTCGTATGTAAGTAAGAGATACGGTATAAACTCCTATGTAAGCGGAGATATAATTTATAGCAGCTTAAGCGCACTTGTAAAGGACGCTAAATTGTCGGCAGACGAAATAATTGATAAGGCGGGCAACAGCGTTGCTGCCAAGATATACTTCGTAGTTATTACCGATGACGGCTATGAAATAAAGTCGAACACTGTAAGCATAGACCTTGTTGATTGTGATCATTCTCAGGTGGTCGATCCTACAGCGGACAAGGAAACCGCAGGTAATATTACCGAGCCGACATATTGCGAGATATGCGAGAGCAAGTTCAATGCAAAGATAACAAAGGGCGACGATGTCAAGTATTATAACGATCTTGACGAGGCTGCGAAAGACGCTCAGAAGAGCGAAAACGAGGGCTGTACCTTATATCCGCTTTATAACAAGAACGGATACGGCGGTCAGTTAGTCATAACCGAAGGTAACTTCACGCTCAAGTACGCAGTTCGTACAGCGTTCTCACGTCCGATCATCATAAACGGCAAGGCAAAGCTGACGGTTACGGGACGTTGTGCGGTGACAGCGTTTGAGAATCAAGACGCATTCATAGTGAGGGGCGGTGATGTCACATTTGACGGGCTTGCAACAGGCAGCAATGTGACCATAAACGGCGGAAATGTTACAATGACTGCCAACAACATAAATTGCCTTACTATAAACGGCGGTAATGTATCCATTTCGTCAGGTGGGTTTGCCGAAATCATAACTAATGCCCCGAATAAGGTGATAGCCGATTATATCGATCCCGGCTTCTGGGTACAGGACAGAGGAACAAAAGAGTGGATAGATATATACAGTCTTAATAAGGCAACGGCATCATCGACAAACGGACTTACGGTACGGTTGTGTCCGATGCAGATAATCAAGCCGATTGATACTGTATATTACACCAACGGTTATTATCCGGGCGACATACCGTCACTTCAAATAAATGCAGAGCCGTGGTATTCAAACGAGGTTGACGCAAAAGTTGCTTATCAGTGGATCGCCATTGATGAAAACGGCAACGAAACAGAGATAGAGGGCGCTACAGACAGAAAGCTGTCGCTCGAAAATCTCACAACGGGCAGGTACTACTGCCGTCTTACCTACAGCAATGCTACAACTGCGGGAGTTTCGATGAAGTCGGACGTTGTAACGGCTACGATAACCGAATGTGAGCATTCCGGAGGAGAGGCTACCTGCACCGAAAAGGCAAAGTGTGAAATATGCGGTGCGGAGTATGGCGAACCTCTCGGTCACGACTATGTTGTAATCAACGTAGTTGAGCCTGACTATTGCAACGAAGGCTACAGCGTATTTGAATGCACAAGATGTAAGGATTCATATATCGGAAACCGTGTTCCCGTAAAGCCTATTCCCGACGTGGAAGAAATAGCGGTTGAAAAGACGACATACAATGAAGTCGATATAAGCTGGAAGGATATAAGCGACGTTGACGGATTCAATGTCGAATGCTATGTCGGCGATCAGTGGAAGAAGATCGGCTTCAGCACGGACGGCGACAGAGCAGTGGCAAAGCTGAGCGGTCTTTCGGCAGGCCTTAAATATAAGGTAAGGATAGTGGCTTATGCAGGAAGTGTCATCGGCAAGTACAGATATTTCTATGTAGATACAGTTCCTTCTCCCGTATGGAATATAAATACGGTGAAGGCTACCGATGAAACGGTAAGAATAAGCTGGAACAGAAACACCAGAGCGGACGGCTACAAGGTAGAGTGGTACATTGATAATCAGTGGTCTGTAAAGACTGTTATCGGCAACAATAATATATCGGCGGTTATAGACGGACTTTGTGCAGGAACACGATATAAAGTAAGGGTAAGCGCATATAAGGGCGACCTTTACAGCCCGTATACATACGGCTATATCGATACGCTCCCGTCAAAAGTTACGGGTGTTTCACAGACAGTCACAACTTCTTCGTTTACGCTTACATGGGATAAGAACGAAAGCGCAGACGGTTATACCGTTCAGTACTATGCGGACGGTAAGTGGAACGAAAAGTCGCTCGCCGGCAATGACAAAACTACCGTTACAATAGGTTCTCTTAAGGGCTACAAGACCTACAAGGTCAGAATAAAGGCTTATAAGGGTGAGCTTCAGAGTGCATTCGACGATATTTATATCACTACCGCTCCGACAACAGTCAGCGGTCTTAAGGTAAAGAGTGCGGTTGACTCAAAGGCGGTTGTTACATGGAATGCGGATACAAACGCTGACGGATATAACGTAGGATATTATATCGGCGGTAAGTGGGTCGAAAAGACCATAACCGATAATAAGAAGGTAATGGCTGAACTTGACGGACTTACACCTTACAGCACATATAAAGTAAGGGTAAGAGCGTATAAGGACGATCTGTACGGCGATTACAGCTATACTACTGTTAGTGCGGTGCTTTCACAGGTAACCGATATCAAGGTTGTATCGGCAAAGAGCAACTCTATAACCGTTAAGTGGGGTAAAAACGCCAGCGCAGACGGATATAAGGCTGAAATCTACACAGGCGGCAAGTGGGTCAAAAAGACGTTAAAGGGCAGTGCGAACGTTACTGTTAATATTGGTGGACTTAAAGCCGGAAGCGTGTATAAGGTAAGGATTGCGTCTTATAAGGGTACAAATACAAGCGCTTATACTTATGCTAATGTGAATACAACCAAATAAGCTGACAGCAAAAAAAGAGAACACCGGGCGACCGGTGTTCTTTTTGTGTATCAGATGCGTTTTTACTATAAGAACAAACTGAGCCGTAAGCAAGAGTGCTTACGGCTCGATTTGTTTATTGCTTTTATGATACGCCGTTTCGCTGTCCTGCGGTAAGCAGAATTTTGAAAAAGGCGAATCCGGTGCGGCTCACAGCCGTAAAAACAAAGGGTACTGCGAAGAATATGGCAGTACCCTTAATTGTATATTTATAACGTTAATATCCGCCGGTAACGTAACCTTAGCCGAACTGAAACAGCCGGAACGGCGAATCTGGTGCGGCTCACAGCCGCCGCTTACTTGAAGTATCTGTTCAGCAGACCTTCGAAAGCCTTGCCGTGTCTTGCTTCGTCCTTAGCCATCTCGTGAACTGTGTCGTGGATAGCGTCAAGATTTAACTGCTTTGCTCTCTTAGCGAGGTCGAGCTTGCCCTGTGTAGCGCCGTGCTCTGCGGCAACTCTCTTTTCGAGGTTTTCCTTAGTCGATGCGCTTACAACATCGCCTAAAAGCTCTGCGAACTTTGCTGCGTGTTCAGCCTCTTCCCAAGCTGCCTTTTCGTAGTAAAGGCCTACCTCGGGGTAACCTTCTCTGTGAGCGGCTCTTGCCATAGCGAGATACATACCTACCTCTGTGCATTCGCCCTCGAAGTTAGCCTTTAAGCCTGCAAGAATCTCTTCATCCTCAACTGCCTTTGCAACGCCTACCTTGTGCTCGTCTGCAAACACAAGCTTATCGTTTTCCTTAAGCTCTGTGAACTTGCTGCCGGGAACCTTGCACTGGGGGCAGAACTCGGGAGGTGTATCTCCCTCATGAACGTAACCGCATACCGGACATACCCACTTTTTCATAGTAAATTACCTATCCTTTCATAGTGATAAAATCATTATTTTCTTATTGTTATTAGCAAAATCAGTAACGCTTACTGATTTGTTGATTTTATTATAACCGATACTTCGGCGTTTGTCAAGAGGTTTTGCAAAATTTTTTTGTAAAAATTAGGTTAGTTAAGGCTTACTTAGGAGGCTGAGGTTTTGGAAGGGTTGGTGTGGGACGAGTTGTGATTGTGAACGCTTAGAAGTTTTAGGGATAGAAGTTCTATCAACTTCAATCCCCACCGTCTTGACGGCAGACCGACTTAGTAATTATAAAAGTCGGATATATCGCATAAAAACGCTGTAAAATTAGGCTTGTGCCTTGCCGTCAAGCCACCTCCCCTTTTTCGAGGGGAGGCAAGGGTGATAGCGATTTGCTACATTTTGCGAAACCGGCAAAGTGTTTATAAGCCAAGTTTGGCGTTTGCAGTTTATATGCGGTTGTGATGAATTGTAGGAATATTCGTAGGGGAGTGGGCTTGCCCCTCCCGAAACATCATTGCAATTATCAAAAATCAAGTT
>ULWM01050222.1_pt1 | contig 15034 bp, 10 predicted proteins | sample 1960331 | NCBI WGS metagenome assembly ULWM01 (sample SAMEA4835812, study PRJEB28245) | human gut metagenome | biome: gut microbiome; material: fecal sample | place: Denmark | collected 2008 | reverse complement strand
ACTTTTAAACGAAACCACTTTTCAAAGTGGACTCATTAATTATTAACTATTAATGATGTGGCAAAGCTGATTGATATCTGATTCGAATGTATCTCGATTAATCGCCTTTGCCCGCATTCCAGACTTGTAGTTGTAGATGGTCTGGGTGGAGTAATGCAGCAGGGTGGCAATCTCCTGGCTGTCGGTTACACCCAGTCGCATCAGGGCAAAGATGCGAATCTCAGTGGTCAGGTCGTGCGTAGTAGGAACTTCCATTTGACATTCTGGCAGCAGGAGCTTGTTCAACTCTGTAACGAAACCCGAATACAACTCCATGAATGCCTTATCGAACCGGTTGTAGAACATCTGTGATTCCTCTTCTTCCAATTTATGGGTGTTGAGACTCTTCAGTAAATCGGCGGTCTGGTTTGCCTTGATCTTACGGCTTACCAGTTTGCGGTAATCTGATAACTTGCTGATATAAGCCGCACTGATGTCCATAAAGAGGCGCATGTAGGTCTCTCGCTTGATATTGGTCTCTATCAGCTGCTGGTTCAGTTCGGTGAGCTGTGCATTCATCTCTTTCTGCTTCTCGTTCTGTTCTTCAATCTCAGCCTTGTTTTTCTTCAGCTTGTTCTTCTGTCGGTTGTTGACTAAGGAGAGGATGAGGATGATGACCAGCGCTATGCTTACACCTATGAACCCCCAAAGAAAGCGGGTACGAGAGCGCTCGGCAGCCTGCTGGTTGGCTGAAGCGATGACTGGAAGGATGTTGGAAATCTCCATCATGCGCAGTTGGTTGTTGAAGAATTGTGCATCTTCCATCGTGTGCTGGATATATTTGGCAGCTCTCTTACTGTTGCTCGCATCCTTTTTAAAGATGTAGTAGGCTAGCTTTTGAAGCGCAATAGTTTCTTTGAGCTGGCACAATCCATCGCTCACGGATGCCTCTACGAGATATTCCTCGTAAAGGTCGAATTTGCCGGTATTTTTGTAATATCTGGCTATACCATAAGCTGACATGGCATGGATGCGGGATTTGGCTGGCGACATCTTCAGTGCCTTCAGATAATGGTTGAGCGATTCCTTGCTGATAGGGCTGTTGATATAGGCGTATTCGCCCATGAGATAGTTATAGTAGGCAGATTTCTTACTGTTTTCGTTGAAATTCTGTATCAGAAGGCTCATATAATGCTTCTTCTTGGCGCGGAATTCTTCGGCGTAATCAGAGTTATTGGCGTATGATTCCCAGTAATTATAGATCCAGGCGAAGGTGAAGTAATAGTATAGCTTCAACTGGTATGGCATCTCATCAGGATTGAGCGATTGGAGTAAGCTTTCTGCTTTGCCATAAAATCCCCTTACCGAGAGTATGGACGCCCGGTTTATCTGGTTACGTAATATATAATAGGTGTTATGACATTTTTCTGCCAATTCAAGCCCCTGTTTCATATATGCGTATGCTGAGTCGTAGCGGTAAGCACTATAGGCATGATATATGCTGTCAAGAAACAGTAGTCGGGTTTAGTCGTCTTCAGCTTCATAAGCTTGCCGCTTCAGATGTTTCAATTCCTTTTCCTTGATTCCCTGATAATATGGGTCGTTTTCAATCATCTTGTCAATACGATCCAATAAAGTCTTCTCGTCCGTTTTGCCTTGAGCAGCCAATGGCATAGTAAGCAAAAGAAGTAAATATATAAGTAGTTTCATCTTTAATGCTTCTTTATAATTATAATAAAATCGTCTTTTAAATGTTATTTTTGTCCTTTTGTCCGTTTTGTGGTGCAAAGATACAAATTTCCTTTCATATAATGCCATTTACTTTAGATAAAAATAGTTAATATATTAAAGTATCTGATTTTTAAGGAGTTATCTGTTTCTTTGGTAGACTGATTTTTTACCAAAATGCTACTTAGGTATACAACTTTGAAAAAAATGATATAACTTTGCAAACGAAATCAGAAAACAGTAGTTTTAATGGTTTAATTACCACTTCAAGTCTTCTAAAAGTATTTAATGATAAGAAAATTCCTTTTGTTGATTTAGTATGTTGATTTAAATAGGAAAACAGGTTTAGTTTATATTAGGGAAAAAAGGATTGGTAATAGACTAGGCTACTTGATGATTCAAGTTTGCCCTTAAAGGCAAAGCTTATCTATTATGTTTTAGGGAAAACCGCCATGCTTTTGTGAAAAAGTGTGGCGGTCTTTGTTTAATATATGTTAGTTTCTTCTCTTTTCTTTTTCTTTTCTTTGGTCAACTCAAATTATTTTTTTACCTTTGCCACATATTTATATATAGATGAATGGATTTATATATAGGTAGTAGGAAATAGATTTCGAAAGAAAATATCAGTTTTCTTCATGTGTAGAGGGAAATGGTAAGTAGACTTTAAAATATTATATTGAATAAAATATTAAAACAATGAATATATTAGTAACAGGCGCTAATGGTCAATTGGGACATGAAATGCAAATCTGTGCCCCAAAAAGCAATCACAAGTTTGTCTTCACCGATGTGGCTGAAGGCTATGAAAAACTGGATATCACCAATCTTGACGCTATCCGAGAAAAGGTGAGGGAGAATGATATTCAGGTAATTGTTAACTGCGCTGCTTATACCAACGTAGATAAGGCTGAAACAGATTACGATCTGGCTAATCTGCTCAACAATACTGCTGCGGGAAATTTGGCACAGGCTATGAAGGAGGTAGATGGTACATTGATTCATGTATCTACCGACTATGTTTTTCAGGGCGATAAGAATATACCTTGCCGTGAAGATTGGGAAACGAATCCTTTGGGGGTATATGGTAAAACGAAACTTGCAGGCGAAAAGAGTATTGAAGCTACTGGATGCAAGCATATCATCATCCGTACAGCATGGCTCTACTCGCAGTGGGGTAAGAACTTCGTGAAAACCATGCAGAGTCTCACGGCAAGCCACGACACCCTGAAGGTGGTCTTCGACCAGGTGGGTACTCCAACTTACGCTGGCGACCTGGCTGCTGTCATCTCACATATCATCGAAACTGACCAGTTGGATAAGACGGGCATCTACCACTTCTCTAATGAGGGTGTCTGCTCTTGGTTTGATTTCGCTAAGATTATCTGCGAACTGAGCGGAAATACTTGCGATATACAGCCTTGCTACAGCGAGGAGTTCCCAAGCCCTGTAAAGCGTCCTCACTTCTCTGTACTTGACAAGAGTAAGCTGAAGCAGACTTTCGGATTCAAGGTGCCATACTGGACTGACAGTTTGAAGAAGTGCATCGCTGAATTGGCAGCATCAAAATAATTATTAATTATAAATTATTAATTGAAATGAAGAATATCATTATCACGGGCGGTGCTGGTTTCATCGGCTCACACGTTGTAAGACTTTTCGTGAACAAATATCCTGAGTATCACATCATCAACCTCGACAAGTTGACATACGCTGGCAACCTGGCTAACCTCAAGGACATCGAGGACAAGCCTAACTATACTTTCGTTAAGGGTGATATCTGCGATTTCGACCTGATGTTGAAGCTGATGCAGGACTATCAGGTGGATGGCATCATCCATCTCGCTGCCGAGAGCCACGTAGATAGAAGTATCAAGGATCCATTCACTTTCGCTCAGACCAACGTGATGGGAACCCTGTCTCTGCTCCAGGCGGCAAAGATTTACTGGGAGAGTCTTCCTGAGGGATATGAGGGCAAGCGCTTCTACCACATCTCTACTGATGAGGTTTACGGTGCCTTGCAGATGACTCATCCTGAGGGTATTCCTGCTCCTTTCACCACCAAGGCATCCAGCGATAAGAACCATGAGGCTTATGGCGAGGAGTTCTTCCTGGAGACAACCAAGTACAATCCTCACTCTCCATATTCTGCATCCAAGGCAAGCTCAGACCACTTCGTCCGTGCTTTCCACGATACATACGGTATGCCTACCATCGTGACCAACTGCTCTAACAACTACGGTCCATACCAGTTCCCAGAGAAGTTGATTCCATTGTTCATCAACAACATCCGTCATCGCAAGCCATTGCCAGTATATGGTAAGGGTGAGAATGTGCGCGACTGGTTGTATGTAGTAGATCATGCCCGTGCCATCGATATGATTTTCCACAAGGGCAAGATTGCCGAGACTTACAACATCGGCGGTTTCAACGAGTGGAAGAATATCGATATCATCAAGGTGGTCATCAAGACTGTTGATAGATTACTCGGCAGAAAGGAAGGTGAGGATATGGATCTCATCACTTATGTAACAGACAGAAAGGGTCACGATATGCGTTATGCCATCGACTCTAGAAAGTTGCAGAAGGAACTCGGCTGGGAGCCATCTCTCCAGTTTGAAGAGGGTATTGAGGAGACTGTAAAATGGTATCTGGATAATCAGGAATGGATGGACAATGTAACCTCTGGTGATTATCAGAAGTATTACGATAATATGTATTCAAACCGATAATAGCTTTTGGAGTAATCGGAACATGTTTCTATTGTAACCGGTGCATGTCTCTATTGTAACCGGTGCAAGAGATTCTGTTTTGTATATTGAATCAGAAGTCCTGTATTTGTTTATAACAGCAAATGCAGGACTTTTTTGTTTTATGGCAATTAAAATGCAGTAAATATATTATTATTTCTTAATTTTTTATGCTTTATGTCGAAGAAAACTGAAAACTAGAAAATATTTTTCTATCTTTGCAGCCTTAATGATATAAAAGAAACAGATATGAAGAAAATAATGTTATCAGGCATCGTCATGGCGGTTGCTACCTTGTCGTGCCTTCCCGTTAAGGGACAGGAAAGGGTGGTTCCTTTTAAATATGGTAATATGGACCACTGGGTAATCAGGAATATCAAAGAATCAGGCATTATCGGAGGAAATCGGAAAACTGTTTATGCCGTTGGACCTAATATGACTATCAATGGTAATATTCCTTATACCAATAAGGGTGGTTCGCCTTGGGGTTCCTCTAATGTCCTGGCACATGTATCGGGCATCTATAAGACGAATAACTCTGTGTTTCGTGATAAACATGGTAGTGGATATTGTGCCAAACTGGTAACCCATATTGAGAAAGTAAAAGTGCTGGGACTCATCAATATCAAGGTCTTGGCTGCCGGTTCTCTCTTTCTGGGTAATGTTCGTGAACCGATAACAAGTACCAAGGATGGTCCTAAAGCCATCAACTGGGGTATACCATTCACCGCACGTCCTAAGGCTTTGCGCTTTGATTATAAGACATCTCTCCCTCATGCAGCCAATCGTATCAGGCAGAATGGATTTAGCGGAGCCTCTACGGTTGCAGGTCGAGATCATGCTATAGCTGTGCTCTATCTGCAGAAACGGCATGAAGATGCTAAGGGAAATATAACAGCTAAACGTGTGGGTACGATGGTAGTCAGATTCGGAAAGAGTACCGATAGATGGGTGGAAGATGCTACCTATACAATCCATTATGGCGATATCCGCCACATGGCAGGTTATCAGGCTGCTACTATGGGACTGCGATCCACTGACTATGCCCGTAACAGCAAGGGTAAGAGTGTGCCGGTAAAAGAAGTAGGATGGGCGAGTGCTAACGAAACACCTACTCATCTGATTCTTCAGTTCTCCTCATCCGATGGTGGAGCCTATATCGGAACTCCAGGCAATACCTTGTGGATTGATAATGTAGCATTGGTGTATTAAAATAATAAAATCGACAAAATGAAGCATATTCTGACAATACTTATTATGATGTTGGCATTGAGCAGCTATGCCTCTGAGCCTTCTGTAACCGATAGTATCTCATCTGCAGAGAAGGTGGATACGATGGCTTTACATGCCGGGAAATCATGGGTGAACCGGATTCTTGACTACTTTAATGATTCCAACAAAAACAAGAAGCATAAGCGTTTCGATTTTAGTGTGATAGGTGGCCCTCATTATGCCTCTGATACCAAGTTTGGATTGGGATTGGTGGCAGCAGGACTATACCGTACTGATCCGAATGACAGTATTCTTCCTCCTTCTAATGTCTCGCTTTATGGTGATGTCAGTTCTGTAGGTTTCTATATGCTGGGTGTCCGTGGTAACCATATTGCTCCTAAAGGAAGATATCGCATCGATTATCACCTTTATTTCTATTCTTTTCCCTCTGAATTTTGGGGAATAGGTTATGAAATGGGCGATAACGATGCCAATAAGAGTGACATGAAGCGTTGGCAGGCTCAGGCTGAACTTAGCTTCCTGTTTCGTGTAGCAGATAATTTCTATATCGGACCGATGGCGAGTTATGACTATGTAATAGGTAAACATATTGAGCGTCCGGAATTACTGCAAGGCATGGATCAGCATACTTGGAATGTAGGAGCTGGCGTTTCTCTGGTATATGATAACAGAGATAATCTTACGAATCCACATCGTGGTATCTTTCTGAATATCAATCAGATGTTCAGACCTGGATTTATGGGAAATGATTATGCTTTCAGTACGACGGCATTTCGTTTTGATGCCTATCAGCGACTGGGTAAGGGAACGGTTCTTGCCGAGGACATTGGGGCTAACCTCAACTTTGGTAATCCTTCGTGGGGAATGATGGCTGAATTGGGTGGTACTCATTCCATGCGTGGCTATTATGAAGGCCGTTATCGCGATAAACATTCTCTGGAAGCTACGGTTGAGTTGCGCCAACATGTATGGAAGCGTAATGGCATCGTAGTGTGGGTTGGAGCAGGAACCATCTTCCCGAAATTCTCGGCATTGCGCTCTAAACAGATTTTGCCGAATGCCGGTGTAGGTTATCGCTGGGAATTTAAGAAGAATGTAAATGTACGTCTGGATTATGGATTCGGTAAGTCGGGGCAGTCTGGTTTTCTCTTCAATATCAATGAAGCATTTTAGTAATAATGCTCTTTATGTAGTTTGATAATGCTCTTTAAAGTGTTAATGAAAAAGTAGAATGAACAGTTTTACGGATATATATAATAAGGTGGTGTTGCCTAAATATAATAAGGTGTCATCGGGCGCATTCCTTTACGGGTATGCTGTGGTAGCATTGTTGTTGCCTAATATAGCTCTGTGCTATACCGAATGTCTGGCTCCTTGGGCTTGTGGTGCCAATGTGTTGCTGCCTTTGGCACTCTACATGTGGTTCTTTTCGTTAACCAGATGCCCGGGTAAGATGATCTGGTGGGCTTTTCTTTTTGTTTTTTTCGCTGCCTTCCAACTGGTATTGCTTTATCTCTTCGGGACGGGAGTGATAGCGGTAGATATGTTTCTGAATCTTGTAACTACCAATCCTGGCGAGGTGAAGGAACTGCTTGGTAATCTGTTGCCTGCTGTGGTGGGTGTTTTTGTGGTTTATCTTCCTTTGCTGGTTCTGGCTATTGTCAATATCAGCAAGAAAGGGATGATAGTGGTTCAACTCCAGCATCGAGTGCGTCGTTGGGCTTTGGAGATAGCTGCTGTAGGTTTATTCTGTCTGCTGGCTTGCTATGTGGCTGTAGATGATTATCGCTTGCGCAACCAGCTTTATCCTGTTAACGTTTGCTATAATCTCTATCTTGCTTTCGAGCGTGATGCGGCTTCAGAGAATTACAGGGAGGCAAGCAGGAATTTCAGGTTTGATGCCAGGAGCGAGCATGATGCTGAGGCTCCCGAGGTGTATGTGATGGTGGTGGGAGAGACGGCGAGAGCCCACAATTTCAGTCTCTATGGCTATCCGCGCGATACCAATCCTTTGCTTTCCAAGACTCCTGGAATCATAGCTTTTCCCGATGCTACAACCCAGAGTAATACTACGCATAAGAGTGTTCCTATGCTCCTGTCGGCTGCATCAGCAGAGGATTTCGAACGTCTCTTTCATGAGAAAGGTATCCTGGCTGCTTTCAGGGAGGCGGGATTTCATACCGTATTTATCAGCAATCAGCTGCCTAATCATTCTTTTATTGATTTCCTTGGCGAACAGGCTGATGAACATTACTTCCTGAAGGAAGGTGCTTCTGCAAAAGATAATCATTATGATAGTGATTTGTTGCAGAAGTTGGATGGGATATTGCCTGCGGCAGATGCTTCTTCATCCAAGCAATACCGTTATCGGAAACTCTTCGTGGTACTTCATACTTATGGTTCTCACTTTAATTACCAGGAGCGCTATCCCCGTAATTTCGCTTTCTTTAAACCTGACAGTAAGAGCGAAGCGAAGCCGGAGAACCGGCGTGACCTGCTGAATGCATACGATAATACCATCCGGTATACCGATTATATCCTGCATGGTATCGTAGAACGTCTGCAGAAATGGGAGAAGACTCAGGCAAAGACGGACGGGGTATATAGCCAACCTACATCGGCGATGCTCTATACCAGCGACCATGGAGAGAATATCTTTGATGATGACCGTCGCCTCTTTCTGCACGCCGCCCCGAAGGCATCTGATTATGAGCTGCATGTTCCTTTCATCATCTGGACATCAGATGGTTATGGAAAACAATATCCGGGAATACTGAAAACTTTGTCTGGTCATCGTACCCAACAGGTACAGACGAGTCTTTCGGCTTTTCATACGATGTTGGGGATAGGAGGCATTCTGACCCGTTATCGCCAGGATGAATATTCTGTGGCAAGTGAGAAGTATCATCCTGTGAAGTTGTTTTATCTGAATGATCATGATAAAGCGATTCCACAGGAAAATGCCAAATATTAGCATCTGATTTTAAGCGTAAACGCGCTCTTTGTGTAAAATACATGAAAAGAGTTTTCGTAAATGTCAATTATTTGCGAAAACTCTTTGTCGTATCTATAATTTGCTGTATCTTTGCACCCGGATTTAGATAATAATAAAAATACAGTTGTTATGGAACCAACTCGAAAAATCGAAAAGGTAGGCATGCGCAACCTCCGTATGGAGGATTACGATCAGCTTGCCAAGTCATTTAGGCGTATTTACGCAGACTCAGATGTATTCTGGACAAAAGAACAGATTAAGAAACTCATTACTATCTTCCCTGAGGGTCAGGTGGTTATTATCGTTGATGATAAGATTGTGGGCTGTGCGCTCTCTATCATCGTTAACTATAATATGGTGAAGGGTGATCATACCTATGCTCAGGTTACGGGTAATGAAACCTTCAATACCCACGATCCTAAGGGAAACATTCTTTACGGCATCGAGGTATTTATCCACCCTGATTATCGTGGTTTGCGCCTGGCTCGCCGTATGTATGAGTATCGCAAGGAACTCTGCGAGAAGCTCAACTTGAAGGCTATCATGTTTGGCGGTCGTATACCAAACTATCACAAGTATGCCGATAAGATGCGCCCTAAGGAGTATATCGAGCATGTAAGAAACCGTGAAATCTATGACCCGGTTCTTACCTTCCAGCTTTCCAATGATTTCCACGTGCGCCGCGTAATCCGCAACTATCTTCCTAGCGATGAGGAGAGCGAACACTGCGCCACCCTCTTGCAGTGGGATAACATCTATTATCAGCCACCTACGGATTCTTATGTAGACCGCAAGCCAACCGTAAGAATCGGATTGGTACAGTGGCAGATGCGCCCATACGCTTCGGTGGATGACCTCTTCGAACAGGTAGAGTTCTTCGTTGATTCTGTGAGCGATTACAAGAGCGATTTTATTCTCTTCCCTGAGTATTTCAATGCGCCTTTGATGGCTCGTTTCAACGACTTGGGTGAGGCACAGAGTATCCGAAAGATGGCGCAGTATACCGAAGAAATCCGTGACCGTTTCCGCGAGTTGGCCATCAGTTACAACATCAATATCATCACGGGTAGTATGCCTTATCTTAAGGAAGATTCCCTCTATAACGTGGGCTTCCTCTGCCGTAGAGATGGTAGCGTAGACATGTACGAGAAGATTCATGTTACCCCAGATGAGCAGAAGTGCTGGGGATTGAGTGGTGGTAGCCATATCCAGACCTTTGATACCGATTGCGGTAAGATTGGTATCGTCATCTGCTATGATGTGGAGTTCCCTGAGTTGTCAAGATTAATGGCTGAGGATGGCATGCAGATTCTCTTCGTTCCATTCATGACTGATACCCAGAATGCTTACTCCCGAGTAAGAGTATGCGCACAGGCGCGTGCCATCGAGAACGAGTGCTATGTAGCCATTGCGGGTAGTGTGGGCAACTTGCCTCGTGTTCACAACATGGATATCCAGTATGCCCAGAGTGCCGTGTTCACCCCTTGCGACTTTGCTTTCCCTAACGATGGCAAGCGTTCAGAGGCAACACCTAATACCGAGATGATTCTCGTATCAGATGTTGACCTGAATCTCTTGAATGAGCTTCATACCTACGGTGCTGTAAGAAATCTTCGCGACCGCCGCAAGGATCTGTATGAATTGAAACAGAAGAAGTAAGTGAGGAAGGATAATTCAACACTCAACATTTAACATTTAAATAAAGTGTATAAGATAGAAATCTCGGAGCGCACGCTCCACTTCAAGCAGCCGGCAGGCACGTCTCGTGGCGTATATACCACGAGACACAGTTATTATCTCACTCTCACCTCTGATGAAATGCCGGGAGTAGAGGGAGTGGGAGAGTGTGCTACGCTCCCTGATCTCAGTTGCGATGCCAAACCGGAATATGCCGTCACCCTTAGGCAGGTGTGTCAGATGGTGGAGCAGATGGGACGCATTCCATACGATATGATTCGTGCTTACCCTAGCATCACCTTCGGTTTGGAAACAGCCTTCGCTTCGTTCTTCGATGCAGCGAAGAAGTTTTTGGAGATTGTTCCTGCTGAAGGAGCATCTTCTTCTTCTGAAATGTTGAAGCAGAAAGGGGTCTCTGCTCCAGCTGGAATGGAGAATCTGACAGATCTTTTCGACTCTCCTTTCGGTAGGGGAGAAGAGGGCATCACCATCAACGGATTGGTGTGGATGGGAACCTATGAGGAGATGCTGGCCCGGTTGGAGGAGAAACTCCAGGCGGGTTTCCATTGCGTGAAACTGAAGATCGGTGCCATCGATTTCTTCAAGGAACTCGATCTCATCAAGCGCATCCGTGATGTGTATACCAAGGAGCAGGTTGAATTGCGTGTAGATGCCAATGGTGGCTTTTTGCCGGAGAATGCAATGAGTCAGCTGGAGGCTTTGGCTAAATATGACATTCATTCGATTGAGCAGCCTATCAAGCAGCATCAGTGGCCTAAGATGGCCCAGCTCTGTCGCGAAACACCGCTTCCTATCGCCCTAGACGAGGAGTTGATTGGTGTGAATGTGAGAAGCATGAAAGAGGCTCTGCTTGATACCGTTCGTCCGCAATATATCATCTTGAAGCCTTCACTTCATGGTGGCATCTATGGATGCAACGAGTGGATAGAACTGGCTAACCAGCGTGGTATCGGCAGCTGGATTACTTCTGCTCTTGAGAGTAATATCGGTCTGAATGCTATTGCTCATTATGCAGCTAAAGTATATGGTCCTAATGTCAAGATGCCGCAAGGCTTGGGCACCGGACAGCTCTTTACTGATAATATACCGATGCCTTTGGAGATTCGTGGTGACAAACTGTTTGTAGTAAAATGACTTTAGAAGAATTCCTTTCAGAATGGAATAATGGTAGCGACCGGGTGCTGGTGCATACCAGTGGCTCCACGGGAAAGCCCAAGCCGATGATGGTAGAGAAGAAGCGAATGCTCAACTCGGCCCGCATCACTTGTGATTTCCTGGGATTGAAACCTGGTGATAGCGCCCTGCTCTGTATGTCGCTCGATTATATTGCAGGTAAGATGGTGGTGGTGCGGAGTATAGAGCGCCATCTCCATCTTATTTCTGTATCCCCAAGTGGGCATCCTTTGAAAGATGTAAATGAAGAGATTACCTTTGCTGCGATGGTCCCGATGCAGGTTTATAATACCCTGCAGGTTCCTGAAGAGCGGGCTCGTCTCTGCCGCATCAGTCATCTTATTATCGGTGGCGGAGCCATTGATGAGGCTCTCGAACAGAAACTGAAGGCTCTTCCCGGCGATATTGCCATCTGGAGTAGCTACGGAATGACCGAAACGCTCTCGCATATTGCCCTGAGAAGAATTAACGGTGCTGAGGCCAGCGAATGGTACCAGCCTTTCGATAGTGTGAAAATCAGTCAGACTGATGAAGGTTGTCTGGTGATAGAGGCTCCGCAGGTCTGTGCTGAACCTCTGGTAACGAATGATATTGTGGAAATAGAATCCTATATATATAATAAGGTGGAAAAACTCCGTTTTCGCATCAAAGGCAGAAAAGACAATGTGATTTGCAGCGGAGGCATCAAGATTCAGATAGAAGAGGTTGAGGCTCTGTTGAAGCCTTATCTTGAAAAACCTTTCATGATAGCCAAGAAGAAAGACGGGAAGTTTGGAGAAATTGCAGTCCTCCTGACGGAAGATGAGGAGATAGAAAAAGTAGAGGCGACTGTTCGCCGCCTCTTATCTGATCATAAATATTGGATTCCAAGGGAATTCCTTCATGTAAATCAACTCCCGCTTACCGAAACCGGAAAGCCGAAGCGCTCTATCTTTCTTTAAAGGGATTCTCTGAAGAAAGATTCTTTAGCTGAATTATCCTTCTCTGAAGAAATCGAGTGCTTCCTTGATCTCTTCTGTCGTAGCTGTCTGGTTGATACGGATATCGCCTATGCCGCCCAGCATCGTGAAGTTGATGATGCCATTCTGGTTCTTCTTGTCGTGGTGCATCAGCTCGATGAGCTCATCATAGTCATCGCAGGTAATATCCAGTGTACCATAGAATTCCTTGATGAAGTTTACGGTCTGGCGCATCTTCTCTGTAGGGAATCCGGTCTTGGCAACACTCAGATAGAGTTCTGGAATCAGACCGAATGCCACTGCATAACCATGCAGGATAGGCTTGCGCTTCAAAGCCCAGCTCTCAAACGCATGACCGAAAGTATGGCCCAGGTTCAGTGCCTTGCGGATGCCCTGCTCGTGCGGATCCTGCTCTACAATGCGCTCCTTTACCTTCACGCTGTCGCCTACCATGCGCTGCAACTGCTTCAAATCAGGCTTGTCGAGGTCAAAGCTGACCAGTTCTTCCCACATGGCTTCTGTAGAAATCAGACCGTGTTTCAGCATCTCTGCATAGCCCGAACAGATGTTTTCTGCATCGAGCGTCTTTAAGAATTCTGTATCGAAAATAACGAACTTAGAATCGTTGAACACACCTACTTCGTTCTTCAGTCCGCCGAAGTTGATGCCTGTCTTTCCACCTACCGATGCATCTACCATAGCCAGCAGGGTGGTAGGAATATTGATAAAGTTGATACCTCTCTTAAAAGTGCTGGCAGCAAAGCCACCCAGGTCGGTTACCATACCGCCGCCCAGATTAATCATACAGGAGTGGCGTGAAGCTCCTCCCTCCTGCAGTCCTTTCCATACCATCATCAGACTTTCGATGTCTTTATGGCTGTCGGTAGCCGGAATAGTGATGATATGGGCTTCCTTCATGCAGTAAAAATTCTGCAATACAGGCATGCATAGTTCCAATGTCGTAGTATCTGTAAGCACAAAAAGCTTGTCGTGCTCACACTCAGAAAGTGCACTTACCAGTTCGCTTTCCAGTTGGGTTGATATGATTACTCTTTGTTCCATAACATTCTAACGTATTAATTTTTGTGCAAAGATACACTAAAATGGAGACAATACAAAAAAAAAGTTGCTAAATTTGCGTTTTTTATCTCAGAATGCATTAAACCTTGGTGTATTTAACGCGTCAAAACAATCGAGTAACAAAAATGATAATAGAATATCATAGCGATTATGTGTGAAAACACTCATAGTTGGAAATAATAACAAATAAAAATAAGAATGAAAAAATCGATTCTGACGATGCTGCTGCTGTTGATGGCAATAGCATCCTTTGCTCAGCAGCGACTGATATCCGGTCAGATTACCGACCGCGATACCAAGGAAGCCATTGAGCAGGTAACTATTCAATTGCTTAAGAGCGACAGCACGTATGTGGCTGGTGCCATCAGTAATGAGAACGGACTCTTTCACGTCACCGCTCCGGCAAATGGCAAGTATCTGCTCAAGATTTCGAGCGTAGGATACAAGGCTACTGTGAAGCATATCCAAATTTCTGATAACAAGGATCTGGCTATGGGTAAGATTGTGCTGGGTGCTGAGGCTATCATGCTGAAAGGCGCAGTGGTAACAGCCATGGCTCAGAAGGTAACCCTGAAGGAGGATACTTTCGTGTACAATTCTTCTGCCTATCGCACACCGGAAGGTTCTGTAGTAGAGGAACTCGTAAAGCGTCTGCCGGGTGCAGAGGTGAGCGATGACGGTACAATCAAGATCAACGGTAAGGAAGTAAAGAAGATTCTGGTAGATGGTAAGGAGTTTATGACGGGCGATACCAAGACTGCCCTGAAGAACCTGCCTACCAGCATCATCGAGAAAATCAAGGCATACGATGAGAAGAGTGATCTCTCTAAGGTGACCGGTATTGATGATGGTGAGGAGCAGACCGTGCTCGATTTCGGTGTGAAGAAGGGTATGAACAAGGGCTTGATTTCCAATATCGACTTGGGTGTGGGCAACAAGAGCCGCTATAACATGCGTGGTATGGGAGGTTATTTCAATGATAACAACCGATTCATGCTCTTTGCCAATGCCAATAACACCAGCGACCGTGGTTTCGGAGGCGGTGGCCCTGGCAGAGGTTTCGGAGGTGCTAACGGTTTGAATGCCAGTAAGATGATTGCTGCCAACTATAATTATGAACTGAAAGATAAATTCAAGTTCAATACTTCACTTCGCTGGAATCACAGCGATGGTGATATTTGGAGCCGTCGTTCCAGCGAGAACTTCATGGGTAGCAGCAGCTCTTTCAGCAATAGCCTGAGCCAGAGTTTCTCCCGCAGCAACAGCTGGAATGGTAACATCCGATTGGAGTGGATGCCTGATTCCATGACCAATATCCTCTTCCGTCCTTCCATCTCCTGGAATACCAGCGACGGCAGAAATACCGGATTGTCTGCCCAGTTTAATGACGATCCTTACGAGTATGTAGATGATCCGCTTCAGGATGCTTTCCTGAAAGACCT
>ULWM01004305.1_pt1 | contig 15255 bp, 12 predicted proteins | sample 1960331 | NCBI WGS metagenome assembly ULWM01 (sample SAMEA4835812, study PRJEB28245) | human gut metagenome | biome: gut microbiome; material: fecal sample | place: Denmark | collected 2008 | reverse complement strand
AGAGCATCCGACATTTCCGATGACGATAATGACAATGTAATGGTTCATACCTGGTTTGAAGGAAGAAAACAGGCGCTGTTGTCCGAATTTGTTGTTGCTACAGTTGACCAGTTTCTTATGGCATCGTTAAAGCAGAAACACGTTATGCTAAGGCACCTGGGACTTGCAGGTAAGACTGTTATTATAGATGAGTGCCATGCTTATGACCGATATATGTACGTTTATCTGGAAAATTCATTGCGCTGGATGGCGGCGTATAATGTGCCTGTGATAATTCTTTCTGCAACATTGCCGCCGGATAAGAGAGCGGAACTGATAAAATGGTATACAGGCAGTAAGAACAGTTTTGACAACAGCAGTACGGCATATCCTGTGCTGACTTGGAGTGACGGTGCGGAGGTAAAGCAGAAGGATATATCTGTTGATATCCCCGATAAGCCTATCACAGTAATCAGAAGAGAAGAAAATGACAGCAACGATATTGTAAACCTGCTTGAAGATAAACTGTCGGACGGCGGTTGTGCGGCTGTTATTGTGAATAGCGTTGCTTATTCCCAGGAACTTGCCGACACAATAGCGGCGAATATGCCTGATTATCGTGTTATATGTTTCCATAGCAGACTTATATCGACTGACAGAGCGGTAATTGAGCGTGAGCTAACAGAACTTGTCGGCAAGAAGTCGACCCGTGAGAAAAGGGACAAGCTGATAGTAGTCGGTACACAGGTGCTTGAACAGTCGCTTGATATAGACTTTGACTATATGATAACCGAACTTTGCCCTATGGATCTGTTATTACAGCGTTCGGGCAGACTGCACAGACATAACCGCACACGTCCGGATAAATTATCCGAACCGGAGCTGTGTGTGTTGATCCCGGAAGATTTCAGCAAGAGTGTTTACTCCGGTTGGATACTGAAGCAAACTAAAAAATATCTGCCGGATAAACTTGTTATACCGGGATGTATTCCTGAGCTTGTCGGCGCTGTTTATTCCGAACCCGACAATGATGAACAACAGACCGCAGAGTATAGAGAATATAGTGATGAACAAAAAGAGAAAAAGCAAAGAGCCAAGAAATATTGCATACCGTCACAAAAAATTAATCGCAGTGATTCAACGCTTAGCGATATGATCAACAGGCGAGAGCTGAACAATGATTCTGACGGTGAAGCGGCGGTGCGTGACGGGCAGGAAACCATAGAAGCACTTGTGCTTGTGAAAACATCCGATACGGAGTATTCGCTGTTTTCACGGGACGCAGTGTTTGATATTACTTCTGTACCCGATAATGCACAGGCAAAGCTGATAGCAAAGCAAAGACTGAGATTGCCGGCATTTTTCAGCAAGTCTTATAATTTTGGTAAAACGATTGAGATACTGGCAAACTCTATGCCTCAGGCGTGGAGGAATGCAAAGTGGCTCAAAGGTGAGATATTGCTTTTGCTTGACGGAAATAACAAGATAAGTATGCTCGGCAGAACGTATAAATACAGCACCGAAAGAGGTTTTGAAGAAATAAAGGAGGAAGAAAGCTGATATGGACAGAGAGTTCAATCTGATCGACGAACCGTGGATATGCGTCCGTGACAACGGGTGCGAGGTGAAAGAGATAAGCATAAGGCAGGTCTTTGAACACGCACAGGATTACACGGAGCTTGCAGGAGAAACAAAAACGCAGGATATGGCTGTACTGAGGTTTCTGCTTGCGGTGATCTACACGGTATTCTCAAGGTACGACAAAAACGGTGATGAAGTTGATCCCGAGGACGATATTAATTATCTTACGGATAACTGGATCGAGGTTTATCGGAGCGGCAAATTTCCGATGAAGCCGTTTGAGAAGTATTTTGAAAAATGGTATGACCGTTTCTGGCTGTTTGATGAGGAGTATCCGTTTTATCAGTCTAACAAGGTAAACGGTAAAGGTAAGGCTACAAGTATAGCAAAAATGATCGGCTCGCTTTTTGAAAGTGCCAATAAGCCCAGGCTTTTCTCTGACAGGAACAATGACGGAAGACTGCTTTCATATTCGGAAGCGGTTCGTTGGTTGTTACATATAATCTGTTTTGACGATACAGCGGCAAAACAACCAGTACCTAAGAAATCATGGGTTAGTATATTGGGGCTGATAGCGGTCAGAGGAAACAACCTGTTTGAAACGCTTATGCTGAATTACAACGCAGAAAGCGATTCTGAATATGACGTGTATGTAAGTACTCCGTCGTGGGAAAAGGATAACAACAAAGCTGAGTTCAATACTCTGATACCTGTTCCCGATAATCAGGCGGCATTGCTTTCATTGATGTCAAGACGTGTGTATCTTTGCAGAGAAAACGGAAAGGTGAACGGTTATTATATTTCAGGCGGAGATTATTTTGAAGAAGTTGAAGTTTTCGGTGAGCAGATGACGCTCTGGAGGTCGTATAAAGAAAAAGGAAGCGACAGCATAAAATATAAACCTCAGCTTCATAAGCCTTCGACAAAGGCTTGGCAGGAATTCGGAAGTATCGCGGCGCTTGAAGGTGATGAAAATTCAAGCACTGCAAGAAAACCGGGCGTTATAGCTCATATTGAATCGTACATAGACAGGAGCTATCTGGATAATTGCTTTTTACTTAATGTAACAACGGCGTCTGTAATTCATGATTTCAACGATAGTATGTGTTTTAAGATTGTTGATTCTATCAGTGATGAACTGTCGTTCCATTCAGATCTGCTGATGAAAGTCGGAGAAGCGTGGCGCTATCGTATAGGAAACGAGATAGGCAAATGCGATAAGGCAGCATATGCGGTAAACGTGCTGAGTCTTAATTTACAGAGAGCTGCAGGAGCAAGCGGTGACAAGCTCTCCGGAGAAGACGCAAGGACGCAGTTCTACAGTATGATAGATAAGCCTTTCAGAGATTGGCTGTCACAGCTTGATACAAGCTATGATATTGATGAATACACAGGTAAAATCGAAGATACTGTAAGGAAAATCGCAACCGTATTCGGAAACGACTGTGTTCATCAGATGAGCGCAAATACGATTTTCGGACGATATGAGAAGGACGGCAAGGATAAAAACCTTGTGACTTCGGTAGAGGCTCTTAACATTTTCAATGCTACAATAAATAAAATTTTCAGAAAAGAAGGTGATAACAAATGAGTAAGAGTGATATGGTTTATCGTTATACCGCATCAAAAATCGAGTATCTGCACAGCATTGCAGACACAGGAAGAGGCAAGGGCTATCTTGCCGAGCTTCGACACGGTATCGGTAAAAAGCCGGGAGAACTCCCGTCGCTTTGGTGGTTGATATTCGACAGAATCGATGAAGAACTTAAAGGTTCAAAGTGTGCGTCAAATGCAGAATGGGCAGTTTATACGGCTCTGACGTTGTACGCTTTGCATCAGCAGGGTAACGACAGGTTTATGTATGAAAAGGGCTATACTCTGGGAAGAGCGGCTTATCACATTGCAAACAGCAATGATGATGAAGAACGTGTTGTAAACAGACTTAACCTTGTTGTAACATCAACGACAAAGGAAGAGCTTGCTTACCAGCTCAAAAGCATAGTTCAACTGCTCAAAGGCAAGAGTATACCGCTTGATTATGCGAAGCTTGCCGAAGAACTCTACAGGTTCAATTATCCTGAGCAGGCGGCAGATATAAAACTGTCGTGGGGAAGAGATTTCTATTCCGAAAAGTATAAGACCGAAAAAGATAATTCAAAAGGAGAGTAAAGAAAATGAGTAACGAAAGATTATATGTTGATTTCCATGTAGTACAGACAGTTCCGCCTTCATGCGTAAACCGTGATGATACCGGCAGACCTAAAACAGCTTTTTACGGCGGTGCAAACAGAGCGAGAGTGTCAAGCCAGTCGTGGAAGCACGCAATGCGTCTTATGTTCAATGAACTTTTTACAAGTGAAGAACTCGGCTACAGAACAATGCACGCTGTTGATCTTATTGCAAATGAAATCAAAAAGCTTGACAGCAGTTTTGACGATGAAACAGCCGTTAAGGAAGCTATAAAGGCGATGAACTCGGCAGGTGTGAAAATAAACGAAAAGAAGGATAATAAAACAGGAGCACTGTTCTTTATAAGTGCTGTGCAGGCTAATAATCTTGCACAACTTGTTATAAACGGCGAAAAAGACGCCAAGCTCTATAAGCAGGCGCTTAAAGAAACGCCTTCTGTTGATATTGCTTTATTCGGAAGAATGGTAGCAGACGATGCTGACCTGAATGTAGATGCGGCATCGCAGGTTGCTCACAGCATTTCAACTCATGCTGTTCAGAATGAGTATGACTACTTTACGGCAGTAGACGATTGCTCGCCTGAGGACAGTGCGGGTGCGGGACATCTCGGAACAACAGAGTTCAATTCTTCAACGCTTTACAGATATGCGACTGTGAATGTTGCACAGCTTAAGAAATCAATAGGTGTTTCTGTAGCAGAAGTTATAAAGGGATTTGCCGAAGCATTTATCTGCTCTATGCCTACCGGTAAGCAGAACTCATACGCAAACAGAACATATCCCGATATGGTTTATGTGACGATCAGAAAAGATCAGCCCGTAAACCTTGTAGGTGCATTTGAAAAGCCGGTTATCAGCAATAACGGCTATGTTGAAGAGTCCGTGAAGAAATTGCAGGAATATGCAGGCAAGGTATATGACAACTTCAGCGGAAAGCCTGTAAAGAGCTTTGTGATAGGTGCGGACGCTATATCCGATGCCGAAAGGGTAAATCTTGACGAGCTGCTCGAAAAGCTGTATAGCTACATAAAAGATGAGGTGGTATAATGCCTGTACTGCTGCTCAGACTTGCCGCTCCGTTGCAGTCATGGGGCGTTGAGTCGAAATTTGATACACGCCGCACGCTCGGATATCCGACCAAGAGCGGTGTAATCGGACTTGTGGCATCGGCTATGGGAAGAGAGAGGACGGAACCTCTTGACGATCTGAATGAGCTTAAGATCGGTATCAGAGTAGAGAACGAAGGTCGGCAGATAAGGGATTATCACACTGCCAACGGTGAAAAGACAAAAAAGTATATCACGCACCGTTTTTACCTTTCCGATGCGACTTTCCTTGTAGGACTCGAACATGAAGATGCAGGGCTGATAGAAAAAATCGAAGACGCTCTGAAGCATCCGGCGTTTCCGCTATTTTTAGGCAGGCGCTCATGCCCGCCTACACCTCCGCTTGTATGGGGATTGCGTGACGGAGATCTTCTTGATGTGCTTAAATCGGAAAGTCCGTTGCTTGACAAACAGCAGAGAAAAAACGCCGACACAAGGCTCAGAATTATCGCAGAAAGCGAAGACGGTCCTGCAATAATCAAGGATGTTCCTGTTTCGTTTGATCCGACATTCAGACGTTTCGGGCTGCGAAAAATAAAAGACTGCTATGTGGAAATCGATAAGCCGGACAGCACGGCGGATATGGTTTCTGCAGAGCACGACCCTATGGCTGAATTGAGGTGAAACAATGTACTTATCAAGAGTTTATCTGGATCTGTCAAACCGCAATACATTGAAGGCGGTCAATTCACGCAGTGTTCTGCACGGAGCTGTAGAAGCGGCACTTACGGATGACCGTTCAAGAAAGCTCTGGCGCATCGACAGCCTTGGAGGAGAGCTTTATCTGATGATTCTCAGCAATCAGAAGCCCGACTTATCTGTTATAGCATCGCAGTTTGGTGATACCGGCAGAGCAGGAGAAACAAGAGAATATGACGGTCTGCTTGGCAGAATAAAAAAGGGTGATATATGGCAGTTCCGCCTTACCGCAAATCCGGTGAAAACGGATAATGTAAAACAGGGACAGGGTAAGAAAAGGGCAGTCACCATTGTTGACTTTCAAAAGCAGTGGCTGATTGACAGAGCAGAGAAGAACGGGTTCTGCCTTAGTGAAGATTCATTTGATGTGGTTCAGAACAAGTGGTGCAGATTTTTCAAAAAGGACAACAGAGTAGTAACTCTTCTGTCGGTGACGTTTGAAGGACTGCTTGAAGTGACGGATGAAGAACTGTTCAAAAATATGCTCATAAACGGAATAGGCAGAGGAAAAGCATACGGTATGGGACTTATGACCGTAATGCGTCCGGGAAATAATACAAATGGCTGAAATACCAGGAATGATAAAACCCGATATCGTAGAACTGCCGCAGATTGCCGACAGAATTACATTTCTGTATCTGGAACATTGTAAAATAAACAGAAAAGACAGTGCAATCACCGTTATTGATGAGAACGGCGTTACGCATATACCATCCGGTACAATCTCTGTACTTATGTTAGGTCCCGGAACTGATGTTTCACACAGGGCTATGGAACTTATCGGCGACAGCGGAATAAGCATATGCTGGGTTGGTGAGCAGGGTGTCAGATATTATGCCGGCGGCAGACCGCTGACGCACAGTTCGAGGCTTATTGTAAAACAAGCGGAAATGGTCACAAACCAGCGCAAGCATCTTGATGTTGTCAGAAAGATGTATATGATGCGTTTTCCCGATGAGGATGTTTCGGGGCTTACTCTGCAACAGCTGAGAGGCCGTGAGGGCAGTCGTATAAGAAAAGTGTACAGACAGCAGTCTGAAAAATGGAATGTCGAATGGAACGGTCGTGTATACAATCACGAAGATTTCCAGTCGTCCGATCCGGTCAATCAGGCTCTATCGGCGGCTCACGCCTGCCTTTACGGGCTTGCTCACGCTGTTATATGTTCTATGGGGTGTTCGCCTGCACTGGGGTTTGTACATATTGGTCACGAATGTTCGTTCGTATACGATATAGCCGATCTTTATAAAGCTGAAGTCACGATACCGATATCTTTTGAAGCGGCTGCATCGGTAAATGATGATATATCAAAATTTGTACGGCATAGGGTCCGTGACGAAATGGTGAAAGCTCATATGCTTGAGCGAATGGTACACGATATTAAATATCTGCTGATGCCTGAAGAAAATCCGGATGACGAAAAAGCCATGTATCTGTGGAATGATAAAAACGAACCTCTCGATTACGGTAAACAATACAGGTGACGATATGATGGTAGTAATTACACTGAGTTGTTGTCCGCCTAAACTGCGCGGAGATCTTTCCAGGTGGATGCAGGAAATAGACACAGGCGTGTATGTCGGAAATCTGAACGCAAGAGTTCGTGATAACGTATGGGATAGAGTGTGCTCAAACATTGGAAACGGTCATGCTTCAATGTCATACAGCTCAAATAACGAGCAGAAACTGGAATTCCGTATTCACAATACGCAATGGGAGCCGGTAGATTATGACGGCATAAAGCTCATAAAAAGACGTGTGACAAAATGTGACGATGAAAACGTTATTCGTCCTAAGGCTATGACAAATCACATAAATCGTTTATCGGAGAAAAAACAGAAATCATCCGGTGTATCGGATACATATACGGTAATCGATATTGAAACAACGGGACTTAATCCCGATGATGAAATAATAGAACTCGGTGCAGTGACGGTTGAAAACGGATCAGTAGCGGAAACATATTCTGTGCTTGTCAAAACAGATAAAAAAATACCGGAGGCGATTATCAGGCTTACAGGTATAACGGAGGAATTACTGGCAAGTGAAGGAACAGACAAAAGCAAAGCACTTAGTGAGTTTGCAATGCGATGCAACGGAAAACCTCTGGTTGGGCATAATATCGTTTTTGACCTGAATTTTATTAAATCTGCGTGTGCTGAAAACAAAATTGATTTTGTTCCGTCAAAAATTATTGATACAGTTAAAATATCAAGAAAACTACTTGATATTAATTCATATTCATTATCAGCTATTGCGGATTATCTTGATTTGCATTATAATAAAGATAGGATTCATAGGGCGCTTGACGATTGTCTGCTTACACAAAGGATCTATGAAAAGTTAAAGGAAATCTAAGCGGTTGATTTTGCAAAACCGCTATTTTCCTTGATTTCTTTAGTCTTGTCCCCATACGCGTGGGGATGATCCTTCAAAAAGTCGTAGTATTCGGCTAACTGGTCGCTTGTCCCCATACGCGTGGGGATGATCCTTTCACAACTTTTATCCCTGCAACGTGTTCAATCTTGTCCCCATACGCGTGGGGATGATCCTGGCTTTACGCTGTGCGGTTTTCAACTCGTGGTCTTGTCCCCATACGCGTGGGGATGATCCTTGCCTATACGATAGGTGAAGGACTTGCAGACACTTGTCCCCATACGCGTGGGGATGATCCTAATACTTCATTTACTGCTCCTTTCCTTAATACCTTGTCCCCATACGCGTGGGGATGATCCTCAATAATAAGCCCGTTTTCAGCTTTGAAGCCTCTTGTCCCCATACGCGTGGGGATGATCCCAAATCCGAAAGCAATTCCCGAAAACTGGTACACTTGTCCCCATACGCGTGGGGATGATCCCAACTTTGCCGAGCGATTACCAGTTGTTGAAGACTTGTCCCCATACGCGTGGGGATGATCCCAAGCGAATTGAAATTAAACGCCATATCGGTATCTTGTCCCCATACGCGTGGGGATGATCCCTCACGGTAGTTTCTGCCGACACAGTAATATTTCTTGTCCCCATACGCGTGGGGATGATCCTGAAAAAGGTAAACGTTGAAGCAAAGAAGATGACTTGTCCCCATACGCGTGGGGATGATCCCGAGTACCGCCATTTGCTTTTATCTCCTTTCTTCTTGTCCCCATACGCGTGGGGATGATCCTAGCCATTTTTGCTATTGTGCCATTCGGATACTCTTGTCCCCATACGCGTGGGGATGATCCTTTTCCTCCGTTAAAAAGATGGATAAAAAGAAACTTGTCCCCATACGCGTGGGGATGATCCTAATGACGGGCAGAATGAATTTTAAACGCCACGCTTGTCCCCATACGCGTGGGGATGATCCCCATCGGTAAATACACCAAAACGTTGTAAATCTCTTGTCCCCATACGCGTGGGGATGATCCTTCTTACCGAAAAGATTGAAAGGCTTGAAAAGCCTTGTCCCCATACGCGTGGGGATGATCCCAAACAGTGACAAAGCGACTGTATCAAGCACAGCTTGTCCCCATACGCGTGGGGATGATCCTGTAAGCGTGCATACAAATGTCGTTGTACACACCTTGTCCCCATACGCGTGGGGATGATCCTTTAATTTTTCGATGAGTTTTGTGAGCGCAATTCTTGTCCCCATACGCGTGGGGATGATCCCAAAGGGATTTATTGCCGACAATGATAAGGATACTTGTCCCCATACGCGTGGGGATGATCCTAATCAAAATACTGCCTTGTACGCATAACTGATCTTGTCCCCATACGCGTGGGGATGATCCTCAAAAAAGAAAGCAAAGGGGCTAAAAGGCAAGCTTGTCCCCATACGCGTGGGGATGATCCTCTGCAAGTTACGGCGGAACAGTTTCCGAATTTCTTGTCCCCATACGCGTGGGGATGATCCTGTGCAAATCTGCAAACTATCTGTTTATCGGGGCTTGTCCCCATACGCGTGGGGATGATCCCCTCATCGGGTAGTTTTTACCCGCTAGGCTCTTCTTGTCCCCATACGCGTGGGGATGATCCTTCAAAAATTTCGTTGTTCTCCGCTTCTGTTCCCTTGTCCCCATACGCGTGGGGATGATCCCATTACAGCGATACTGGGATATTCGCAAGGCAGCTTGTCCCCATACGCGTGGGGATGATCCTATACTGATTGGTCGGGAGTGACACCGCTACTCCTTGTCCCCATACGCGTGGGGATGATCCTATTCTGACTACATACATAATAAATATACAAGGCTTGTCCCCATACGCGTGGGGATGATCCCAATAAATGTCGGTGATAAGGTCGGCGGTCTTACTTGTCCCCATACGCGTGGGGATGATCCTCACTATCGGCGAAATTCAAGTTAAGGATAGTTCTTGTCCCCATACGCGTGGGGATGATCCTTTTGAACTTGATATGGAACAAAAGCAAATGTTCTTGTCCCCATACGCGTGGGGATGATCCCTCATGACGGGCTTTATACCCCGTTTGATTTTACTTGTCCCCATACGCGTGGGGATGATCCTCCGACACTTGAGATAATCTCAAGGATAGTTGACTTGTCCCCATACGCGTGGGGATGATCCCGCTCCCTGACCCCGAACAAATAAAGATAGGAACTTGTCCCCATACGCGTGGGGATGATCCTTACTAAATAAACGTCCTGAGGAGCGTAAAGCCCTTGTCCCCATACGCGTGGGGATGATCCCAACAGATACACATACAGGCTCAGATACACTTGCTTGTCCCCATACGCGTGGGGATGATCCTGTCTTCAGGATTAAGGCACTGTCTATCATATGCTTGTCCCCATACGCGTGGGGATGATCCCTGTAAGGTATTCCAAAATCTTTTAATATTTTCCTTGTCCCCATACGCGTGGGGATGATCCTTAGTTGGCGATTTAGATTATACCATCGAACGACTTGTCCCCATACGCGTGGGGATGATCCCTGACTGAAATGCGGGCTATCGAAAATACTGAGCTTGTCCCCATACGCGTGGGGATGATCCCTTCTGCGTTTTTCTCTTCCTTATCACCGTCAACTTGTCCCCATACGCGTGGGGATGATCCTGAATTTTTATCGGCGCTCATAAACAGAATTGCCTTGTCCCCATACGCGTGGGGATGATCCTGATACAGGACGAGTTTACAAAGCAGGAGCAGACTTGTCCCCATACGCGTGGGGATGATCCCAAGACAGCCCAAAGGGCAGGAGGACAAACAAACTTGTCCCCATACGCGTGGGGATGATCCCACTAAAGTCGGCATCAATTAAAATTGGATTAACTTGTCCCCATACGCGTGGGGATGATCCTTATAACTGCCCTTTGAGCCACTACCACAACCCCTTGTCCCCATACGCGTGGGGATGATCCCTGCAAAAGCTTTTCAGTGATAGCAAATTCATTCTTGTCCCCATACGCGTGGGGATGATCCTTATCCCACGCTTTTGCGCCCCTGTGTTCTTCTCTTGTCCCCATACGCGTGGGGATGATCCTAAGTCATTGAGTAAAACAAATTCATCGGGTAACTTGTCCCCATACGCGTGGGGATGATCCTGATTTTGTAAAGGAAAAAGGAGCTAAAGCACTCTTGTCCCCATACGCGTGGGGATGATCCTGCCTCGTAGTAACTTAAGCTATCATCATAGACCTTGTCCCCATACGCGTGGGGATGATCCTCCCCTTTAGGCGGTTTCGGGTATTGCTTCATTCTTGTCCCCATACGCGTGGGGATGATCCGTTGTTGCATTGCGTCATCCCGCAATGCCTGTTCTTGTCCCCATACGCGTGGGGATGATCCTAAAAATGACATTTCAAAGCCCAAATTATGAACCTTGTCCCCATACGCGTGGGGATGATCCTTAATTCAGTTGCCGAATTTTACAAGAACAAAACTTGTCCCCATACGCGTGGGGATGATCCTTTCAAAATCCCCTTTAGGCGGTTTCGGGTATTCTTGTCCCCATACGCGTGGGGATGATCCTGAAACGAAAGGAACGGCACAAGCCGTAAGGTGCTTGTCCCCATACGCGTGGGGATGATCCCTGCCAATATCAGTTAAAATATCGCCACAAATGCTTGTCCCCATACGCGTGGGGATGATCCTAATCACACAAGCACAAACTGTATATATTATACCTTGTCCCCATACGCGTGGGGATGATCCTATCTTAAAGCCAAATCTTTATATCCAAGTTCTCTTGTCCCCATACGCGTGGGGATGATCCTAAGCTCAAATGCAACAGCAGTTAATTTTGTTACTTGTCCCCATACGCGTGGGGATGATCCCGTCTGATTATAATGACTATATCGGTAACAACTCTTGTCCCCATACGCGTGGGGATGATCCCAACTCAAATCGACTGCTTGCAGGGCAACTTTCCTTGTCCCCATACGCGTGGGGATGATCCTGCCACTTTTACCCAAATCGCAGGTAAGGAAGTCTTGTCCCCATACGCGTGGGGATGATCCTATGCCTACAGTTTATGCGCAGGTCGTGCCTAACTTGTCCCCATACGCGTGGGGATGATCCTACCAAACCATGGCAGAGGGGTTAACGGCAGGCCTTGTCCCCATACGCGTGGGGATGATCCTAAAAGCATAAAATATTTTATTACCGAAAGAAGCTTGTCCCCATACGCGTGGGGATGATCCTGCTTGTGTGCGTTCACTTGGCACAACTTCTCTCTTGTCCCCATACGCGTGGGGATGATCCCGGCTATATCTGATAATGTCAATACCTTTATAGCTTGTCCCCATACGCGTGGGGATGATCCCCAAGACTTGATATTAACTGGACTATAGCATTTCTTGTCCCCATACGCGTGGGGATGATCCTGCTTCGTTTTTATCAGCTTTTATCAGGATAGGCTTGTCCCCATACGCGTGGGGATGATCCTTGTTGGGGCTGTGGTAGCGGCTCGAAGGGTAGCTTGTCCCCATACGCGTGGGGATGATCCTAGTAAGTGCGGTTTCAACTTTCGCCGCAGCTCCTTGTCCCCATACGCGTGGGGATGATCCTTATTTACCACGTTATAAAAATCTTGCAAGCTTCTTGTCCCCATACGCGTGGGGATGATCCCTTTATCAGCACATCCCTGTATTTGTCGCCCGCCTTGTCCCCATACGCGTGGGGATGATCCCTGATACCATATATCAAGCCCAAACATTGTATTCTTGTCCCCATACGCGTGGGGATGATCCTGGCAGCGTTAAACGCCTTATCAAAATATGCCTCTTGTCCCCATACGCGTGGGGATGATCCAGGATGTATTTAAATGGCATATATAGCACCGAACTTGTCCCCATACGCGTGGGGATGATCCTTAAACACCAAAATGCAGGAAATAATGCCGAAACTTGTCCCCATACGCGTGGGGATGATCCTGCTTGGCTTAACAATACAACGAACTATGATAACTTGTCCCCATACGCGTGGGGATGATCCTGCACTGCTTAAGTGTCACCGCTACTACCCCCTCTTGTCCCCATACGCGTGGGGATGATCCTACTACAAGCAGACGGTACAGCCGTATGACCTTCTTGTCCCCATACGCGTGGGGATGATCCCATGGATAAGGTCGAGTTTCTCGGACATATCAACTTGTCCCCATACGCGTGGGGATGATCCCTGCAACTTCGGTCTATGATAGCACACAGTCGGCTTGTCCCCATACGCGTGGGGATGATCCCTGATAACATAGGTGATAGTATAACGCCTGAGCCTTGTCCCCATACGCGTGGGGATGATCCTTGTGTTACCGATACTGCGTATCGTGTTTGCGTCTTGTCCCCATACGCGTGGGGATGATCCCACCATTGCACTTTCCCCTCCAAAGCCGATTGTCTTGTCCCCATACGCGTGGGGATGATCCCAGCACGAACAGAAACAGCAGAATTATAATTGAACTTGTCCCCATACGCGTGGGGATGATCCTGTTTGATAGGTCAGGATTGACTGTATAATCAGCTTGTCCCCATACGCGTGGGGATGATTGATGTAGTTAGTCAGCTTGGCACGCTCGGTAAAGCTTGTCCCCATACGCGTGGGGATGATCCTCATTGTGAACCTCCTTACCATATCTGCATAAACTTGTCCCCATACGCGTGGGGATGATCCCTGCACGATAACTGCGTCACAGATACAGTGTACCTTGTCCCCATACGCGTGGGGATGATCCCTTACTTTTTGGGCAAAATTTTTTTATCGGGTACTTGTCCCCATACGCGTGGGGATGATCCCCGAAGCTGTCTATCAGCTTAATATGCCCAAGACTTGTCCCCATACGCGTGGGGATGATCCTGATTTTCCTTTCTTTACTTTAATTTTTCGATAACTTGTCCCCATACGCGTGGGGATGATCCTTAGGCGCAACTCGTCTGCAATGGAACATAACCCTTGTCCCCATACGCGTGGGGATGATCCGCGGCATTTTGTCAGTCGTTCACAGGTCGGTACCTTGTCCCCATACGCGTGGGGATGATCCTGTAAAGTCATAACCCTGACCGCCGCACATCTGCTTGTCCCCATACGCGTGGGGATGATCCTACAAATTATGTTCCTGCCGGGGATGATTGGGTCTTGTCCCCATACGCGTGGGGATGATCCCAAGTTGTAAGTTTCTTCGGTCAATCTGATTGACTTGTCCCCATACGCGTGGGGATGATCCTAACACGTCTGATTACTCGATCGGCGTAGCTGCCTTGTCCCCATACGCGTGGGGATGATCCTTGCGCTCGAGCACCGGCGCAGCTGCAGCTGTGCTTGTCCCCATACGCGTGGGGATGATCCTACAATAATCATAACTGCTATTATCGTTAATATCTTGTCCCCATACGCGTGGGGATGATCCTGCTGATGGATCTTTTCCGCTTTGGGTTAAGGACTTGTCCCCATACGCGTGGGGATGATCCTCAGATTTAGAAATTCTCTCGGAGAAGATAGAACTTGTCCCCATACGCGTGGGGATGATCCCGCTCCTGAGAATTGTATTGTCCTGATTGACGACTTGTCCCCATACGCGTGGGGATGATCCTTCACCACGAGGAATGGAAGCAGATGTTTCAGACTTGTCCCCATACGCGTGGGGATGATCCCCAGGTCTACTATGTCAATTGATTTAAGGAGCTCTTGTCCCCATACGCGTGGGGATGATCCTGAGCGACTTCGTGTTGCTAATTATGTTACTAACTTGTCCCCATACGCGTGGGGATGATCCTTGTATCCCGTTTAAATATCAGGACATTACCAACTTGTCCCCATACGCGTGGGGATGATCCTTTTGCGGGGTGCAATATACACTTTGGTCTGGCCTTGTCCCCATACGCGTGGGGATGATCCTAACGGTGTGTGCTGGTGGGAGGTTTTGTCAAACTTGTCCCCATACGCGTGGGGATGATCCTAACGGTGTGTGCTGGTGGGAGGTTTTGTCAAACTTGTCCCCATACGCGTGGGGATGATCCTAACGGTGTGTGCTGGTGGGAGGTTTTGTCAAACTTGTCCCCATACGCGTGGGGATGATCCTAATTTGCAAGCTTGACAACGGAAATGTTATTACTTGTCCCCATACGCGTGGGGATGATCCTTGATGAGACTATGCGTGACATTTGCCCGGCAACTTGTCCCCATACGCGTGGGGATGATCCCCGTCAATGCTACAGTCGCAAAGCAGTACGACGCTTGTCCCCATACGCGTGGGGATGATCCCATAGCATAC
>ULWM01033894.1_pt1 | contig 15303 bp, 11 predicted proteins | sample 1960331 | NCBI WGS metagenome assembly ULWM01 (sample SAMEA4835812, study PRJEB28245) | human gut metagenome | biome: gut microbiome; material: fecal sample | place: Denmark | collected 2008 | reverse complement strand
AGAAGCCGTTCTGCGCGAGCAGCTGTTCGTGCGTGCCCTGTTCGACTATTGTGCCGTTGTTCATGACCAAGATAACATCGGCGTCGCGGATGGTCGAGAGCCTGTGCGCGATAACGAAGCTCGTTCTGCCGTTCATCAACGCGTTCATCGCTTTTTGAATATGCACTTCTGTGCGCGTGTCAACGGAGCTTGTCGCCTCGTCGAGGATGAGCACCGACGGGTTCGCGAGGATGGCGCGGGCTATTGTCAAAAGCTGGCGCTGACCCTGCGAGATGTTCTCGCCGTTCTCTTCGAGCATCGTCTCGTAGCCGTCGGGCAGTGTGCTGATGAAGTGGTGGACCCTTGCCGCCTTTGCCGCGTCAATGACCTCTTCGCGTGAGCAGCCCTTTCGGCCGTAGGCTATATTCTCCATTATCGTGCCCTCGAACAGCCATGTGTCCTGGAGAACCATGCCGAATACACTGCGCAGATTTTCACGCGGCATTGAGCGTATGTCGTACCCGTCGAGAAGAATCTCGCCCTTGTTCACATCGTAGAAGCGCATGAGCAGGTTCACGAATGTCGTCTTGCCCGCTCCCGTCGGTCCGACTATCGCGACGAGCTGACCCGGTTCGACTTTCAGATTCATGTTTTCGATAAGCGGCACTTCGGGAGTGTAGCTGAAGCTGACATCTTTGAATTCGACCTCGCCCTTGGGCTCTTCGATCCTAGTGTCGTAGCAGTCGGCGCACTCGTCGGGCTCATCGAGCAGGTTGAACACGCGCTCCGCACTCGCGAGCGAGGACTGAAGGTTGTTCGCAATGTTGCCGATGCTGACGAGCGGCTGCATGAAGAGCTTTGAATAGGTGAAGAAAGTTGTTATGTCGCCGAGAGAGAAAGTGCCCTTTATGACATACACGCCGCCTATGACGCAGATGAGCACATAGGCTATGTTGCTGACGAAATTTAATATCGGACCGATTATGCCGGAGATGAACTGCGCTTTGTATCCGGCTTTTGCGAGGCTTACGTTTATATCATCGAACTCGTCTATCGCCTGTTCCTCGTGGTCAAAGACTTTGATAAGCGTGTGACCGGTGTACATCTCTTCGATGTGTCCGTTTATGTTGCCCGTCTCGTCCCACTGGCGGCGGAAATAACGCTTTGAGCGCTTAGAGATGATCGATATCACGAGAAGGCTCGGCGGGAGCACGGAGAGCGTGATGAGAGTTAACTGCCAGCTGACATAGAACATCAGCGCAAGCATACCGATGAAGCTCACCGCAGAGGTGATTATCTGAATGAGATTGTTTTGCAGGGTGTTGCTGATATTGTCGATATCATTCATCATTTTGCTGAGGATATCGCCCTTCGAGTGAGAGTCGATATAGCTCAGCGGCAGATGGGTCAGCTTGTCGTTGGCTTTGTCGCGCAGATCGCGCACGACGGACTGCGTGATGCCCGCCATGATGTAGTGCTGAACATAGCTGAGCACCGCGCTCAGACCGTAGATGCCGAGAATGGTCAGCAGTATTTTCTGTATCTTTGAAAAGTTTATCTCGCCGCCCGCGAGCTTTATATCCGCCTGCTCTTTTATCGCGTCGACTATGTCGCCGAGGAACATCGGTCCCGTGACGGTCAGCACCGTGCCGATAACGCCCGCTATGAGCACGACAATCATGCCGGGGACAAACGGCTTTAAGAGCGGCACGAATCGCGAGACGGTCTCTTTGAAATTTTTCGGCTTCTCGCCGGGACGGCGGTTTCCGTCGGAATATCCGCTGTATTTTTTTCTCGATTGAGAGGTGCGCTTTCTCTTCAGAGGTGATCTTCTGCTCATGCGAGTTCCTCCTTTGAAAGCTGGGATTGGGCAATTTCGCGATAGACCGTACAATTTTCAAGCAGCTCTCGGTGGGTGCCGATGCCCGCAACTTTGCCCTCGTCGAGCACGATTATGCGGTTCGCGTCGATTATCGTTCCGACGCGCTGGGCGACGATTATCTTTGTTATATCCGGCATCTTCTCGCGCAGAGCCCTGCGGAGTTTGGCGTCGGTCGAGAAATCGAGAGCCGAGAAGCTGTCGTCAAAAACATATATCTCAGCCTTTCTTATCAACACGCGCGCTATCGCGAGGCGCTGGCGCTGACCGCCGGAAAGGTTCTTGCCGTTTTGCGAGAGCTCGCTGTCGAGTCCGTCCGGCATGGCTTTGACAAAGTCCGCCGCCTGCGCGGTTTCGAGCGCCTCCCACATCTCCTCTTCGGTCGCATCGGGTTTGCCCATGCGCAGGTTGTCGGCGACGGTGCCGCTGAACAGAAACGCGCTCTGCGGAATAAAGCCTATCTTTTCGTGGAGGGTACGCATAGACATATTTTTTATATCCACGCCGTCAATGAATATCCTGCCGCCAGAGACATCGTAGAATCTGGGGATAAGATTGACGAGAGTCGATTTGCCCGAGCCTGTCGAGCCGATAACGGCGGTGGTCTCGCCGGGCATGGTCTTGAAAGATATGCGCGAAAGTATCGGCGAATCGGCGCCCGGATAGCTAAAGCTCACGCAGTCGAACTCAAGCTCGCTGCGGCGGTCTGCGTCGGGGGTTATCGGATGCTCGGTCTCTTTTATCATCGGGACGAGGTCGAGTACCTCGTTGATTCTCTTCGCGGATATCTCCGCTTTCGGGAGCATCACGAACAGCGACGCCGCCATGGAGACCGCGTAGATTATCATTATCATATAGACCATGAACGCCTGCAGATCGCCGACGGTGTTCGCTATCTGCACGCTGTCCGCGACGGCGTCGAGCGCGTCTATCTGGTTAGCTGCCATCTTTAGAAGAATGGCGACTATGACATAGCAAAGAAGCGTTGCGAGCGGAATGAGAAACGCGAAAATACGATTTATTTTGAGCATGAGTCCGGTCAGGTCGTAGTTTGCCTTTCTGAACTTCTCGTCCTCATATTCCGAGCGGTTGAACGCGCGGATAACTCTGATTCCGCTGAGTTTTTCGCGCAGGATCAGATTGAGCCTGTCGGTCTTTTTCTGCGCCTTGTCGAACATCGGCAGAACCTGCTTTGCGACGACGAGCGCGATAACCAAGATTATCGGGATAGCGATGAACATGACGGCCGAGAGCCTTTTGTTCAGCGTGAACGCCATGAACGCGCCGCCGACCATGACTATCGGCGCGCTGATAATAATGCGGATCATCATCAGGATCATGTCCTGAATCTGGCGGATATCGTTTGTCGTTCTCGTTATTAGCGAGGGCGTGCCTATCTTATCTATATCGCACTGGCTCAACGACTCGACCTTGACGAACAGCGCGCGGCGAAGCGACAGACCGAAGCAGGCGGAGACCTTTGAAGAATAGTAGCTGCCCGCGATTGCCGCGCCTATCGCGATAGCGGAGAGCACCGCCATAACGCCGCCGATGAGCTGAACAGTGCCCATGCGCCCGTCGCCGATGCCGGTGTTTATCATCAGAGCCATCATCGCGGGAAGAATCAGCTGCATAAGATTGTTGAACAGCGAGAAAAACAGCGCCGCCACGGTAGCTCCCATATATGGCTTTAGAAATTTAACTATCTTCGTCACGGGTCGGTATACCTCCGTCTGTCGAAAAAAGATATAATTACAATTTATTTTATCATCGAAATGTGAACGGTTCAATAACTTTGGTAAACTTTCGGCGATAAATTGAATATATATTGCACGGACTCAATAAAAAGGGGGAGAAAATATGGACTGGTATTCGATGAGCGCCGCGGACGCGGTCGGCAAGCTCGGCAGCAGCGTTGACAGGGGCCTGAGCTCGCGCGAAGCGGAGAAGCGGCTCGGGCAGGACGGCGAAAACATACTGCGCGGCAAGAAAAAGAAAAGTATCATCGCGGAATTTTTCGAGCAGTTCAAAGATTTCACGGTGATAGTTCTGCTCATAGCGAGCGGAGTGTCGTTTGCAACCTCGTTTCTCGAGGAGCACGACGACTTCGCCGACCCGATAATGATACTGATAATAGTTATTCTCAACGCCGCAGTCGGGGTCATTCAGCAGCGGCGCGCAGAGCATTCGCTCGAGGCGCTGAAAAGTATGTCCGCGCCGACGGCGGCAGTCATAAGAGACGGAAAAGAGACAAAAATCCCTGCGTCGGAAGTTGTCCGCGGGGATATTATAGAAGTCCGTGCGGGCGATCTCGTCCCCGCCGATGCGCGGCTGATATCTTCACATTTGCTGTCGGCTCAGGAGAGCGCGCTGACCGGCGAATCCATGCCATGCGAAAAGGACGCTCTCTGCCGTATTCCCGACGGCAGTCCGCAGGCGGAGCTCAAAAATATGATATTTTCGTCCTCAGTCATAACCGCAGGTCACGCCAGGGCAGTCGTGACTCAGACGGGCATGGACACGGCGGTCGGGAAGATAGCGCATCTTCTGAACACAGAAGACGAACCGACAACGCCGCTGCAAATAAAGCTCGCGAAGATAGGAAAAGTCCTCGGCATCGGCGCGTTGGCGATATGCGCGCTGATATTCGTGCTCAGCATCCTGCGCGGCATGGGCGTGCTCAGCGCGTTCATGCTCTCGGTGAGCCTCGCCGTTGCGGCTATCCCCGAGGGACTGCCCGCGGTAGTCACCGTTGTGCTCTCGCTCGGAGTGCAGAAGATGGCGAAGAGCAACGCAGTCATACGCCGCCTGCCTGCAGTCGAGACGCTCGGCGCGGCAACATATATCTGCTCCGATAAGACAGGTACGCTGACACAAAATAAAATGACAGTCACTGCCGCCTGCTCGCCGTCGGGCGAAATTCAGCTGACCGGCGAAGAGGCAAAAAAGCTTTTCTCCCTTGCGGCGCTCTGCTGCGACGCAAAATACGAGGGCAAGGGCAAGGTATCAGGTGAGCCGACAGAGGCTGCGATAGTCGCGGCGGCGGAGCGCTCCGGGACTGATACAGCGAAGCTCAACCGCCAAAAGCCCAGAACCGATGAAATACCGTTCTCGTCCGAGCGAAAGATGATGTCCGTCGCGATAAAAGACGGAGACAAAATAATAACGGTCGCAAAAGGCGCACCCGATGTGCTGATAAAAAAGTGTTCCGACATAATATTAAACGGAACAAAAAGCCCTCTGACTTCGGCTTGGCGCGAAAAAATACTTAGCCTCAATGCCTCTCTTGCCGAGCGGGCGCTGAGAGTCATTGCCGTCGCCACGGGCGAGACAAACGGGGGGAAAATAAGCGAGACGGGGCTGACATTCTGCGGGCTTATCGGCATGGAGGATCCGCCGCGCGAAGAGGCATATGAGGCGGTCAAAACCTGCCGCCGTGCGGGAATAACGCCGGTCATGATAACCGGCGACCATGCGGGCACCGCCTGCGCCACGGCGAAAAAGCTCGGCATACTCTCGCGCTCCGGCGAATGCTTGACGGGTGCGCAGATAGACAAAATGGGCGAGAACGAATTCGCGCGCGCCGTGCGCTCCTGCCGCGTATATGCGCGTGTGACGCCGGAGCACAAAGTTCGGATAGTCAAGGCTCTGCGAGCCCACGGCGAGGTTGTTGCCATGACCGGCGACGGGGTCAACGACGCACCCGCATTAAAGGCCGCCGATATCGGCTGCGCCATGGGCAAGGGCGGCACGCAGGTGGCGCAGAACGCCGCCGACATGATTCTGACCGACGACAATTTCGCGACAATAGTCAAAGCCGTCGCCCAGGGGCGCGGAATATATGACAATATCCGCCGCGCCATACACTATCTGCTCGGCTGCAACATCGGCGAGATACTCTGCGTCTTTGCCGCCACTCTCTTCGGCATGCCCGCGCCGCTGCTGCCGATACAGCTTCTGTGGATAAACCTCGTCACAGACTCCCTGCCCGCGCTCGCGCTCGGTGCGGAGAGGCTTGACAGCCGCATCATGCAGCGTCCCCCGCGCGACAGCTCAAAGAGCTTTTTCGCCGACCGCACGGGACTCGACATAGCCCTCGAGGGAATGTTGATAGGCGCGCTGAGTCTGTTTGCGTTCGTCGCAGGCAACTCGCTTTTCAAAAACTCCTGCGTCGAGCTCGGGCGAACCATGGCGTTTGCGACGCAGAGCCTCTGCGAGATAGCTCATTCGTTCAATATGCGCTCGCGCCGCTCGGTTTTCAGCATCGGTATTTTTTCAAACAGAAAGCTGACAATTTGCGCCGCTCTCTGCGCCGCGCTCCAGCTCATTGTTATGACCGTCCCGCCGCTGCGTGTGCTGTTCGACGTGTCCGTGCTCAATATATATGAGTGGCTGACCGTTGCCGCCCTCGCCCTCGCACCGATAGCGTTCTCGGAACTCGGCAAAGCGGTTGGAGGAAAAAGAGAGACGGAATGATTTGCAGAAACCCCACGCCCCATCAACAAACAAAGGCATCCGCTTATAACGGATGCCTTAATGTTTTATAAAACTGTCTTTTCTACCGAAGTGCCCGAGATATATCTCTCTTTTATCTTCATCAGCTCTGCCATGTGCGCTGTTTGAAGATGCGCTTCCTGCTGTTTTGCCGAAGCCCATTTTTCAACGAGCATCACCGCGTCCGGGTTTCCCGCCGAGAAGTAGTAGTCGTAGCCCTCGCAGCCGTCTTCGGCGCGGACGGTATTGAGAATCCCGGAGGCTGTTATTTCTCTGACGAATTTTTCTCCGCCGCCGGGATTCGCCGTGTATTTTACTAAGAGCAATAGCATAAAAATCCCCCGCTTATCTGCACTGAGCCGCGATGCATTCGCTCAGGCGCGCCAGATTTTCCATGCCGAGGCTCTCCGCCCTGACGCTCGCGGGCAGTCCCGCCGCTTCTATAGCCGCGTTTATCTTGTCTTTCGGGATGCCGAGTCCCGCGCTCAGCGAGTTCGATGCGGTCTTTCTGCGCTGACCGAACGCCGCCTTGACTACGCGGAAGAAGAATTTCTCGTCCGATATTTCAACAGACGGGTCGGGTCTGATATCGAGCCTGATAACGCTGCTGTCCACTTTGGGAGCGGGCATGAACGAGCCTGCCGAGACATCGAAGAGCTTCTTTGCGTCGGCATAGTAGTTGACCGCTACTGTTACGGCACCCGCGTCCCTGCTGCCGACCGGGGCGCAGAGTCTCGCCGCCGCCTCTTTCTGTACCATGACCGTCACCGCATCTATCGGAATGCGGCTCTCGAGCAGGTACATGATAACCGGCGATGTGATGTAATACGGCAAATTCGCGCAGACTACGACGCGCATTCCGTTAAAACGGCTTGCGATGAGCTCATGCAGATCGGTCTTGAGTACATCTGCATTGAGCACTTCGACATTGTCGAAATCTTCGAGCGTCCCCGCGAGAACGGGTATAAGGCGCGTGTCGAGCTCGAGCGAGACGACTTTTTTCGCCCTCTTTGCAAGCTCCGCGGTCAGCACGCCGATTCCCGCGCCTATCTCGATAACGCCGGTGTTTTCGTCCGCGCCGCAGGCCTCCGCCATGCGCGGGCAGACGGTCGGATTTATCAGAAAGTTCTGACCGAGCGACTTCGAAAAAGTGAATCCGTGAGCCGAGAGTATTTCTTTTATAGTATTGATATTTGAAAGATCCTGCATATTATCTCCTTGTTATTCGGTCAGCGAGCAGATGCGCACGCCGAAAAGTCCTGTTTCGACCTTGACCTCAATTGAATCTCCGACTTCGACTTTGCCGCAGCGCTCCTTGGGCAGGTCGATCCACGCATCGACTCCCGCGCCTTTCCACGGGGTTACGCGGATTCTGTGCGGACCGTCGTAAAACGCGGTTCGAATATCGTCGTCCGTCTCGATAACAACTGTGTTTACATTATGTACGCCGCGGGTGAACGTGTTGTTGAGCGTCATGGCGCAGCCCATTATAGAAAGCGCGGCGAGCAGAATAAACAGCGCCTGCTTCACTCCGCCGACGGAAAAGCCCGCGAACTTCTTTTTGCATATCATATAGGCAACTATAGTCAGCACCATCGCGATAGTAACGCTCACGCAGAGCATCGGACCGAACGAGTCGATGGCGTTGTTTATCTCGGTCTCGAAAATCATGAGCGCCACCGGCACCATCGGCGCGCACCAGATGCTCTCCGTGCGTCCGCGGCACAGGTCAAAGGTCAAAAAGCCTATGCTCGCCGCGGAATAGACGACCGCTGCCGCCGCGACGAATTTCACGCTGTGGAAGAACGCGAACAGCGCAAACACCGCTATATTGGCGCACAGCCAGATTATATTTTTCTTTTTCATTGATTTAACCCCTCGTTGACGGCAGATTGTATTTTACTGATTCGCACCCTTGCCGCTCAAATATTCTATATCCATTGCGAGAATACGCGCTTTTTGGCAGTGCGACATTTCCTCGCGCTTTTCATTTGTTACCGACGGAGTCAGCGACCGCATCATCAGGCGAAAAGCATTTTCTCTGCATTTCTCATCGGTCTCTTCGTATATTTTTCCGAAAGCTATAGCACTCCGGTATTTTGTGGTGAAGCGGTCTTCGATCACTCCGCCGTTTTCGACGACGCAGAACGAGCATTTGTTATCCCGCGCTATGGCGTCGATTTTATGACCCTCGGCGGCGCGGTGGAAATATATTTTCTCGCCGTCATAGACATAGTTGAGCGGCACAGTATAGGGATAGCCACCGTCGCCCGCGAGGGCGAGCACACCGTAAGAGCCGTTTTCGAGTATTTCTTTTGCCTGTTCCTCGGGCAGTTCGCGTTCAGCGCGCCTCATTTTTCTGAACATATCATATCTCCGTGTGGTTTGGTTGAGAAATTTGCTAAAAGTATTTTGTGAATGCCCCGCAGAGAGACAGAACGGGTAATAAAAGAGCGGGCGAAGCAAAGCAATAAATTATAGTTTGTAGCTGTAAATTGCTGCGATAGGCAAGCAGTCAATATTGTAAATCAGCACAATCTTGTAGGGGCGGATATCATCCGCCCGCGAAATCCGTACAATCCTATTGCCGCGTATTTTGTAGGGGTCGGCGACCTCGACGACCCTTTGACGCGTGAGCGTCACGATATGAAATTGTAGAATTTGCACTCTATCTTCGCGTCGCACTATCTATAATCAAACTTTTATACTTTCCGCGTTTCGGCATTTTCTTTTTATTTGAAAAAGAAAACACCTGCAAAAGAAAAGCAAACTGTGCCCACAAAAAGGCAAGCAAGCATTGCTTAAAAGTAAGTCTTTTTGCGCCATGCTACGAAAAAAGCGCTTGAAATGCGGGCGCATTCCTGTGCGCCTTTTTCTTGCCTGTCATCAAAAATCCAATACTTTTAAGTGCAAGCAGTTTTGCTGCGCAAAACCGATGTGTGCCTGCCTTTTTATGGGCTGCGCCCCGAGACCCCGCGAACGCCGCGCCGCAGTACATAGCTCGAGACTTTCAATAAGTTGCTCGGCACATTCGCACGCAAACGCGCCGGAGCTTGAACGAGTGCGCGCTCGTGCGTCTTGCTTCGCAAGCCGTCCAGCCCTCTCAAAACATCGCCTCGCTTCATCCGCCACAGACGGCGCTTCGGTGATGTTGCCCGCTCCTCTAAGAAAGCTGTCAAACACTGCGGTGTGGCTATTGAAAATCTGATAGTTAAAGCGGCAAAGTGCGATGCTATATTTACTGCAAACAGTTGATTTTGATTCTGCTATAAACGCTGTTCCGTTGAACTCGCACACTCACAGCAATCTCGTGTCGTTGATTATCAGCTCGAAGCTGCAATCGAGTCTGGCGGCAGATTTTTTGCAAAGCACCATGCGCTCGAGGAAAATCTCGAAGTATTCCATCACCGGGCAGATGTCCGTATCGATCTTCAGGCGCAGGATTATTACTCTGTCCTCGCCGTCAACCTCAAGCTCCGAGTCCACGACCGCGTAGTTGACCCTGTCGTGAATGTCCGTGCTGACCGTCTTGCTGTTTCTGACGCGGCTTCTGCGCACGTCGCTCTTGTCCGCGAGGATGAGCGCCGCGGCGATCGGGCTGACGGGCGCCGCCGTCTTTTCGTCGTGGTGTCCTATCGCGCCGACTATCAGCGCGATGTCTTTCGGGTTTATGTCGAGACTGCGCAGAATGTTGAACGCGAGTATGCCGCCGCTCTGCGCGTGGTCGCATCGGTTTATCATGTTGCCGATATCGTGCATGTATCCGGCGACCGCCGCGAGCTCGCATTCGTGGTCGCTGTAGTTAAGTATTTCCAGTATCTCGCGCGACATTTTTGATACCGTGCCCGCATGGGCGAGTCCGTGCTCGGTGAAGCCCAGCTCGCCGAGAACGCGGTTGCCTGCGAGGATATAAGTCTTGAGCTCTTCGTTTTCATGAATTTTATCGTAAAGTTCCATTTTTTGCACCTCTTTTTTCGCTTTGCAGCGTAAAAAATTTGTAAAAAACCTGTTGTCTGTCTTTTCTTTTGCCTACTTTATGAGTATAATATAACCAATAAAGAGTCTGGAGGTAATTTCAATGTCCACTGTATTAGTAACCGGCGGCGCTGGCTTCATCGGCTCGCACACGAGCGTAGAGCTGCTCAACGCGGGATATGATATCATTATACTCGATAATTTTGTCAACAGCAAGCCCGAAAGCCTTAAAAGAATAAAAGAACTTACGGGCAAGGATTTCAAATTCTATCAGGCGGATATACGCGACGAAGAGGCGATGACCAAAGTTTTCGCCGAGAACAAGATCGACGCGGTCATTCACTTTGCGGGTCTCAAGAGCGTTCCGCAGAGCATCAAGGAGCCGCTCAACTACTATGACAACAATATAGCTGGCACGGTCTGCCTGTGCCGCGTGATGGATAAGGCGGGATGCAAGAAACTCGTCTTCAGCTCGTCCGCCACTGTTTACGGCAGCAAAAACCCCTCTCCGCTCAGAGAGGATATGCCGACCGGCGGCACCACGAACCCCTACGGCACGACAAAGTATTTCATCGAGCAGATACTTCAGGATCTGTGTGTATCCGACAGCGAGTGGGGCGTGTCCATCCTCCGCTACTTCAATCCCATCGGCGCACACAAGAGCGGGCGCATCGGTGAGGATCCCAACGGAATCCCCGGCAACCTCATGCCCTATATCACCCAGGTCGCCATCGGCAAGCTCGAGTGCCTCAACGTCTGCGGCAACGACTATCCGACCCCGGACGGCACGGGCGTGCGCGACTATATCCATGTTGTCGACCTGGCGCTCGGCCACATAAAAGCCCTCGACAGACTGCTCAAAGTAAAGGGCTGCGAGGTCTATAACCTCGGCACCGGCAAGGGCTACAGCGTGCTCGACGTTGTCAAGGCTTTTGAAAAGGCGTCGGGAATCAAAATCAACTACAGAATAGCTCCCCGCCGCGCGGGTGATGTCGCCTGCTGCTATGCGGACGCGACAAAGGCAAAGGAAGTGCTTGGCTGGCAGGCGCAGTACGATATCGACGATATGTGCGCCGACTCGTGGCGCTGGCAGTCGCAGAACCCCAACGGCCTGGAATAAGCTGTTCGGAAAGGAACCGGTTTGACGGAACTTTTTGAAAATATACAAAAGCCCGAGACCGCCGTGCTTGTCGGCGTGGATCTGGGCGAATATGACTGCGAGGCGTCGCTCGACGAGCTTGAGGAGCTGGCAAAGACCGCCGGCGCCGAGGTCGAAGCGCGCGTGACTCAGCGGCGCGAGACTCCCGACTCCGCGACCTTCATCGGCTCGGGCAGGCTCAAGGAGATAAAAAACTTCTGCGCCGACAACGACGTTGATCTGCTTATCTTCGACAGCGAGCTGACCCCCTCACAGCAGAGGAATATTGAAGACATAACCGACGTGCGCGTCGTTGACCGCACGCAGCTGATACTCGATATCTTCGCCGCGCGCGCAAGAAGCGGCGAGGGCAAATTGCAGGTCGAGCTGGCTCAGCTGAAATATCTGCTCCCGCGTCTCGGCGGCAAGGGCACGAGCATGTCGCGCCTCGGCGGAGGAATCGGCACGCGCGGACCGGGCGAAACAAAGCTCGAATCCGACCGCCGCCACATCCGCCGCAGGATAAAAAATCTTGAGGACGGGCTTGAGGCGCTCTCGCGCCGCAGAAAGCTCGCGCGCGAACGCCGCGAAAAGGACGAAGTCGAAACGGTCGCCATAGTCGGCTACACAAACGCCGGAAAATCAACGCTGATGAACGCGCTGACCCGGGCGGGCGTGCTCGCGGAGGATAAGCTCTTCGCAACGCTCGACCCCACCTCCCGCGCGCTGACTCTGCCGGATGGCAGAAGAGTTATGCTCATAGACACGGTCGGATTCATCCGCCGCCTGCCGCACGGACTTGTTGAGGCATTCAAATCGACCCTCGAGGAGGCGGCGAGCGCGACGCTGATACTCAATGTCTGCGACGCTTCGTCGCCGGACTGCGCCGAGCACCTTGAGGTCACGAACAGGCTTCTCGAAGAGCTCGGATGCAAGGGCAAGCCGATAATCGCCGTGTTCAACAAGTGCGACGCCGCGCCGGATCTCTCGTGGCTCTCGGCAGGACTGCACAGCGTCAAGATATCCGCGCTCACGGGAGAGGGACTGGACAGGCTTTTAAACGAGATGGTCAGGGCACTGCCGCCCACGCGCAAAAAGGTCACGCTCCTGCTCCCCTATTCCATGGGGTCGGATGCCGCTCTCCTGCGCGAAAAGGGCGCGCTCGACCGCGAGGAATACCGCCCGGACGGACTGCTGATGACCGTCACCGCGGACGCAAAGCTCCTCGAAAGATACAAAGATTATATTGTATAGTAAAACACCGACTTCCGTGATATTTCGGGGGTCGGTGCTGTTTTGTTTGCGGCAGTGCCATGAAACCGCGAAGTTTCGTAAATTAGGATTTGTCGATGTCTCCCCACACAACATCAAGTTCTATATTTTACTTATTACTCCACACAACACAAAAATCCGCCTTGCTTTCGCTTGGCGGATTTTCTGTTTCTTACTTTTCACTGTTTGACTGTTATCATATAGCAGCCGGTGTTGTCCGGGGAGATAACTGCCGAGCCGAATGCTTTCGGCATCGTCACGCTCTCGCCAATCTCCTGCCTCGAAATCAAATATCCCTCGGCGGAGTACCACTCGCCTGTTTCAAACGAGTCGATATATTTTTCGAGCGTCAGGCGGTCGTTGTATATTATCGCCGCGTGGGGCTTGCCGACATAGCGAATGTGCCACGGCTCGAATTTTATGCCCGTCGAGCTTTTGCCGTAGGACGGATAGCGGATTATAAATCCGTATTTCCACGACTCGGAGTTTACGAACTGCCCGGCGGGGCTTTTGACAAAGCCCTCGCCCGCGAAGTTTTTGACATAAACATCTATGCCGAGTCCCGTCTGGTGCTCGCTCGCGCCGGGCGCGGCGGCGGTCGAGGAATCGCTGTTGTAGAGCTCTTTCTGTTCGTCCGCGTCGCGGACACTGCTCATGACAAGGAGCTTGCAGTCGGTCTTTTCCATCACCGCGGCGGACAGCTCCGAAAAGCTCTCTGCGGCGCAGGCGTTCATTATGACGCCCGTCTTTTTGTATTCCGCAAGATCGGGCTTATCTTTATCATCAAGAGGATGCTCGGAGTTTACGAGCATCAGGCTCTGGTCAAAAGTCACGCGCGAGTCGGCGCGCAGAGCGTCGATATTTATTTCGTCAAGCTCGGGCGAAATCTTCGCGACCGTTATCTTTCGGGTGTTCAGCCCGAGATATTCCCCGGCGACGAAACGCAGGTGCGGTCTTATCGCAAAGACCGCGAGCAGTGCCGCCATGACTGCGAGGACTGAGATCATCAGCCCCGCAGAGATTCTTTTTCTCAGTTTCTTCTTCAATCCGGCACCTCTTTTATGCGTGCGCCTGAATATAGGGAACAAGCTCCGTCATCGCATACTGTGCGCCGGCAAGGCACATTGAAAAGAGCATGAGCACGCAGGTCATGATGCACGAGGGGACATCGAGCTTCGCTTTTTCCGCATCTTTTGAAAACGCATGTACGAGCATCTCAATGCCGAGGGATATAAAGATAACAGGCCAGAATTTTATTACATCGAGGTAGTTGAAGCTCTTAATAAATGCGCTGAGTAAAAACATCACGCCGAAAACGACAAGAGTCAGACCGAGCGTCACCGAGCCTACGCGTTTTGCCGCCATATTATTTGTCCTCCTCTTCGTTATTCTTTCTCTCCAGTTCACGCTTCTTGTGCGAGATGAGCTTTATTCCCACAACTATCAGTATGACGGCGACGGCTACCTGCGGAAGCTTATAGGAAATTTGGCTCAGGATCTCGGCGCCCGTATCGCTGAGCAGTCGGATAAGAACTCTGACTATTATCTGATCCCAGATAAGATAGGCTCCGGCTATTATCGCGACAATGCCACCGACCTTTAAAACATTTGCGGAGGCAACTTTCTTAAAGCGCGGATCAGAGCGAACATTTTCGGGCATGGCGTTCAAGAAGAACAGGAAGTCGTCCTGAACCTTTGCCAGCTTATCTTCGGGCAGATGATATTTGTTCCATGCGTCGAAGAAGCTGTAGAACCACAGCACCGGAAGCACGAGCAGAAACGCCGGGGTGTCGGCCATCATGGCGAGTCCCGCTCCCGCGACGAGCGCGAGCATTATAACAAGTCCGCGCTTGACGAGGCCTATATACATATGCGCGGCGCCCGGAATGAGCGAAAACAGGAAAAAGAGTATCTTATTCTTTTTGTTCATTATTATTTCCTCCTAAGTCAGAGATTTTCTGTTTGAATTCGTTGAAGCTCTCGTCAATCGACTGGCTTATCGAGCGGCTCTTGTCGTTTATCTTCGACATGTCGATATCGTTTATCTTCGTTATGTGCCTGAACGCGCCGGAGAATATCATCACGAGCGCCGCGCATATCCCCGCGACCACTCTCACGGAATAGAGCAGCAGGTTATCCTGCCTGCGCTTCTCGCGTGTCTTCTCTTTCGCCGCGGCGGCGAGGATATCCTCGTTCATGCCCGCGGGCGGATCGACGCAAGCCATGTCGAGCGTCAGGTCGGCCATACGGTCGGCGCACTCGTCGCATTCGGCGATGTGCTCCATGACTTTTGCTTTTTCGCTCTCGCTCAAGCCGCCGCGCAGCAGGAGCGTTAATTCTTTATCGTCTGCGTGTGTCATTGCAGTATGACCTCCTTCAGATTTTCTCTGAGCATTTTCTTTGCTCTGTATGCCCGGGTCTGGACGGTTTTCAGCGGTTCGCCCGTTCGCTCGGCTATCTTTGACAGCGGCATATCCTCGCAGAAATACTCGACCGCCACGCTGCGGTAGGGTTCTCTCAACGCCTCGCACGCCGCTCTGATATCGCGCCCGAGCTGAGCGTTCAT
>ULWM01033566.1_pt1 | contig 15338 bp, 10 predicted proteins | sample 1960331 | NCBI WGS metagenome assembly ULWM01 (sample SAMEA4835812, study PRJEB28245) | human gut metagenome | biome: gut microbiome; material: fecal sample | place: Denmark | collected 2008 | reverse complement strand
GGATGTTTTATTATTCGGATTCTGTAAACCGTTTATCCTAACTTGTCCGCAGCTCGTCGTGTCTCTCGTGGTACGGACTGATAATTGTGAAAACGAAAACAGATGGACATAAAATCAGGTTTAATGTTCTGATAATAGATAATATTTTATATTTTTGCATACGGCGAGTCGTGGGCACGTAGAAAAGAGTGTATGTACGACCGTGCGGAAGATAAAAACAGATATATTTCGGACAGCGTGATGGAAACGGCTCTTACTTTATACGAGTTGAACAATCTTGTTTCGGAGGTCATCAGTTCTGTGATGCCCGACGAATACTGGGTTGAGGCCGAGATATCGGAGTTGCGTGTCGTGCGCGGCAACTGCTACATGGAACTTGTGCAGAAGGCTGAGGACACGAGGACACCGGTGGCGCGGGCGTCGGCAAAATGCTGGCGCACGTACTGGATACTTGTGCAAAGTTCGTTCGAGCGGGTTACCGGCAGACAGCTTTGTCCGGGCATGAAGGTGATGATGCGCGTGCACGCCGACTTTCATGAGGCCTACGGTTTCTCGTGGATTGTGACCGACATCAATCCGGAATATACGCTCGGCGACATAGCCCGTCGGCGTCGCGAGATAATCGCCCGGCTTAAGGAGGAGGGCGTGTTCGACCTTCAGAAAGAACTGATAATACCGCTTTTCGCGCAGCGTGTGGCTGTGATTTCGAGCGACAATGCGGCAGGATATGACGATTTCTGCAATCAGTTGCAGAACAACGAGAAGGGACTCGCGTTCTCGGTGAAGCTCTATCCGGCAGTGATGCAGGGCGAATCGACAGAGACCAGCGTCATAGATGCACTCGACCGTATATATAAGGATGAAGACAAGTTCGACGTTGTTGTAATAATAAGAGGTGGTGGCGCCACGAGCGACCTGTCCGGTTTCGACACGCTCAAACTGGCGGAGAATGTGGCAAACTTTCCTTTGCCCATCATAGTCGGCATAGGTCACAACCGCGATGAGAGCGTACTCGACCTGGTGGCAAACATGAGTGTTAAGACGCCTACGGCCGCCGCGGCGTTCCTCATCGACCGTCTTGCGGCTGTGGCAGCGCGGGTGGATGCGGCTGCGACGTCGCTTTCGAAATATGTTACTAACAGGATAGAACAGGAAAAGAGCCGCATAAAATATCTTTCCACCGTGTTGCCGTCGCTCTATGCTGCTGTGAAAAGCCGTGAGAACATGCGGATCTCCAGAATGAGCGACAGCCTTTATGTGGCCGTCAGACAGATTGTGGCGTCGGAGAAAGCGCGGCTCGACCTCATGCCTCAGCGTCTGTCGGGCGCGTGGCGTCAGGCCGTCACGGGCGAATCGCACCGGTTGCAGATGCTCGAACAGCGCGTGGCGGCATCGGATCCTAAGAGGATGCTGGCGCGCGGATACACTCTTACGCTGCACGACGGACGGGCTGTGACCGACCTGTCGTCGCTGAAGAAGGGCGACATGCTGACAACATTGTTCGCCGGCGGCGAGGTTATGTCGGAAGTAAACAAGATATCAAAAAACAAGAAATAGGCTTTATGGCAAAAGAGACATTGAAATATGAAGAGGCGATGACGCGTCTTGAGAGTATCGTTTCGGACATGGAGAACGGAAATCTCGACATAGACACTCTGTGTGAGAAGGTGAAGACGGCTCAGAAACTCATTAAGGTGTGTCGCGACAAACTCACAAAGACTGATGACGAGATAAAGAAGATACTGACTGACGAATGACGTCTTGGTTGCGTGTCGCTGGCATGCTGAAGCATTGTCGCCGGCGCGGAATATGGCGGCAGACTCAGTGTCGGGTCACTGCTTTTTTATAGCATCGGGGTAAATTGTGTGACATTTTGTTGTGGAAATATATTTTTATTGTTAATTTTGTCGTTTGGTTAGTTCAATATAGATGAGAGATTAAACATTCATTATTATGAAAGATATAGATTGGTCATCTTTGTCGTTCGGATATGTTCCGACCGATTATAATGTACGTTGCTGCTATCGCGACGGAAAATGGGGTGAGATAGAAGTTTGTTCAGACGAATATCTGAAACTGCACATGGCTGCCACCTGTCTTCACTACGGACAGGAAGCGTTTGAAGGCCTCAAGGCTTTCCGCTGTCCTGACGGAAAAGTGAGAGTGTTCCGTATGGATGAGAATGCTGCCCGTCTGCAGAGCACATGCCGCGGAATAATGATGCCTGAGGTGTCAACAGAACTGTTCTGCGAGATGGTTAAGAAGGTTGTCCGTCTCAATCAGGAGTATATCCCGACCTATGAGAGCGGTGCCTCGCTCTACATACGTCCGCTGCTCATCGGTACATCAGCTCAGGTTGGTGTGCATCCGGCAAGCGAATACATGTTCATTATATTCGTAACTCCGGTAGGTCCGTACTTCAAAGGCGGATTCTCTACAAATCCTTATGTCATAATACGCGATTACGACCGCTCCGCTCCGCTCGGAACAGGTATCTACAAGGTGGGCGGAAACTATGCGGCATCGTTGAAGGCTAACTCAATAGCTCATGAAAAGGGATATGCCTGCGAGTTCTATCTCGACGCCAAGGAGAAGAAATATATGGACGAGTGCGGCGCCGCCAACTTCTTCGGAATAAAGAACAACACGTATGTCACTCCGAAATCGACATCAATTCTTCCGAGTATCACCAACAAGAGTCTCATGCAGCTGGCACGCGACTACGGCATGACCGTGGAGCAGAGACAGATACCTGAAGAGGAGCTCGACACATTCGAGGAGGCAGGAGCATGCGGAACAGCTGCCGTTATAAGTCCTATTTCTTATATAGACGACCTTGACACAGGCAAGCGTTACGTCTTCAGCAAGGACGGCAAACCGGGTCCTGTATCAAAGAAACTCTACGACCATCTGCGCGGAATACAGTATGGCACAGAAGAGGACAAGCACGGATGGACTACTGTCGTAATAGGCTGATAGGTCAGAAATGCCTTTAATTGGAAATTAATTTATAAGTATATTATTATAGTTATACATTAAAAAATTTTAAAAACATGTTGAATCAGAAAATAGAAGAAGCACTTAATGCTCAGATTAATGCGGAAATGTGGTCGGCATATCTTTATTTGTCTATGGCGGCTTATTGTCATTCGCAGGGTAACCCCGGTATGGGTAAGTGGTTTGAAGTTCAGTTCCAGGAGGAGCAGGACCATGCCAAAATTTTCTTCAATTATGTTATATCCCGTGGCGGAAATGTAGTTCTCAAACCGATCGAGGCTGTTCCGACTACTTGGAATTCTGTTCTTGAGGTGTTTGAAAGCACTCTCGAGCACGAGCAGAAGGTTACTGCGCTCATCAACAACCTTTTTGCTATAACAGCAGCCGAGAACGACTATGCTACACAGAGCATGCTGAAATGGTTCATCGACGAGCAGGTTGAAGAGGAAGAGACCGCACAGAACATCATCGATAATCTGAAGATGATAAAGGACAACGGTTACGGACTCTATATGCTCGACAAAGAGCTCGGCGCACGTGTCTACACACAGGCTGCACCGTTGGCAGGCAAATAATTTAGCAGTATGCTTATGACATCGCGTTATGAAATACGCGTCATGTCGTGATATGAAAAAAACTGACCGGCAGGGAAGTCATTCTAAATTGTGACTTTTTCCTGCCGGTCAGTCTTTTTTTATCGTCTGGATGTCTATTTTCTCTTTTGGAATGTGATGGGGATGCTGTATTTCATGTTTACGGGTTTGCCGTCATTTGTTGCGGGCGTGAATTTCGGAAGAATATCTATCACACGTTCTGCTTCATGGTCGAGGCTTTTATCAGCACTTTTGGTCACGCTGCTGTTGCATACGCTCCCGTCCTTCTTTATTACGAAACTCACAAGAACCCGTCCTTCGATGTTGTTTTCCCACGCATATCTGGGATATCTGGTGTTTTGTCTGATGAAATCCATTAACGCATTAGTGCCCCCGGGAAACTCCGGCAGAACATCAGCGTGCATGACAACGTCTTTCTCTTTGACGCTGTAGTCATATTCCGGTTTGATGTAGCTGATGTATGTCTTGCCGTCCACGGTTGTGGTTTCAAGCGGGATGGACGTCGTTGTTTCAGATTCCATACCGGGGTTGAATGTGTAAGTCACTATATACCTGTTGTCGCCCATGTGTTTCACCTCAAGACTTTTCAGCGCATCCTCACCGCTGTCCTGCGCCCTGATTATTCCGTCGGCCATGGATTGCCTTGAAACATTGTCAATCTGTTTTATACATTCCGGGGTGAGATATTCCTCTTTTATTTTTTCAGGAGATTCGTCTGAATCCGTGAATGTGGCAATATAATGTCTGTAGAATTCGTATATCCTTTCTTTGGCTTCGGCAACATGCGTGTCGTCCGGACCGGCGACGGCGTTTGTTACGAGAAATTGTTCCTGTTTTATAGTAAAAGTCGTATTTGCTTCTGTACTTAATGAAGATACAAGTGCGAATACAATGATGGTGCTTCTCATATTTCTTTATGTTTAATGTTAATAGATACAATGGTGGTAGCCTGTTGTTTTATGTGGTATTCATGTTGTTTTCGTGCAGGTTTGAGTCTGTATATACAGAACATTATGCGAAAATAAATAATAATCAGATATCTGATAAGATACTTGTCGTGAATGTTTATGCGAATCCCTGTTTTTTAACTATTATTTCTGTTCTGTAGAAATTCATCTGATGTTGACCGGAAAACTGCGTTTTCAATCCTGTATCTGCATTGCTGACTTCCTCTGAAAGAGAAGCAAAAGAGGGCAGTTACAGTTTTTCTGTATTTTGAGATTTTTTGTCTGAGTTTTCTTTTCTACCCCGAAAAATAAGCGCGTATTTGCGGACAGACCCTTCCTCGGACGTAAATTCGCGAAAAATAAGAGATTTTTACAATATATTGAATATCAATAACTTGCATTTTAGACGTATCCTATCGCTTTGCAAAAAGCACCATTTCGTCATGCGAAATGGCCCATTTCAGGGGCTGAAAAGCACCATATTGCACCCTAAAATGGGCTTAATCGGAATGCAAAATGGGTATTATCAGAAAGCAAAACGAATGATTCCGGACTATGACATGGGGTATATAAAAAGGTCATACAGACCGAAATGGACTCTAAAACATTGAATTTAACATCCATTTACACCTCTTTTGCGAAAATATTTTGTCAAAATACAGTCAAGAAAAATTGTAAGTATATCTTCTGCGTTTTCTTCAAATGTACCGGTATCCGGCAGGAGAAAAAGCACGGGGTGCATGCATTTCGTTTGCGGTAACGGTTTATCGGCCGTGCCAACGTTAATTGATTGTTGTCGCAATGTGAACTGGTTGTTGTCGCTGCGTGGATTGATTGCTGTAGCAATGTGTATTCATCATCACGTTAGCCTCGAACGCTCATTGTTCATATCACACCGTGCCATCAGTAAGTTTTCAGACACTCTGTGTTGATTCATTAGCAGAACCCGTTACACACAGAATTTCTACAGAGTCACATAAAGCCTGTCAAAGACTCTGACATTTACTTTTCCTTGCAAAGACAGGCTTTTCTGTTTTCTCCAACTATTTATCGGTTGAACATTCAGTTTGTTGTTGCTTCCATACATTGGTGTCTGAAAGGTGGTATTATTTTAATGTTCATTTTAGGTATATGGTCCAATTTTGTAGTATTGTCTGTTGTATATGCTTATTATTTACCATAATAATAAGTAAATATATGAAAACGAATTATTTTTGTTTTGTTTTGTGTATGATTTGCTGTAACTTTGTCATCTGAATTATAAACTAAAATATGAGCAGGGGAAAATTAGCAAAGTTTGCCGATATGGAACGCTATGAGAATGTGTTCGAATATCCTTATTCAGTGGCAGAGCAGAAGCCTTTTGACATGAAAGGACATTGGCGTGAGCAGTATTTCAAGAACGACGGACCTATAGTATTGGAGCTCGGATGCGGGCGTGGAGAGTACGCGGTGGAACTGGCAAGGCGTTTCCCCGGAATAAACTTCATAGGAGTGGACATAAAGGGTGCGAGAATGTGGAGCGGAGCAACGCAGGCCCTTAAGGACGGTCTGACTAATGTGGCGTTCTTGCGTACCAATATTGAGATAATAGACCGTTTCTTCGATACGGATGAGGTGCATGAGATATGGCTTACGTTCAGCGATCCGCAAATGAAGAACGTTCGCAAGCGTCTTACAAGCACCTTTTTCATGGAACGCTACAGGAAGTTTCTTACTGACAGGGGAATAATACACTTGAAGACAGATTCTAATTTTCTGTTTACTTATACGTCATACATGGTGCAGCGCAACGCGTTGCCGCTGCTGTTCTCAACTGAGGACTTGTATCACACGGAGGGGCTTGATGAGCAGACACAAAGCATTCTCGGTATAAGGACTTACTACGAAAGCCAGTGGATTGAGCGTGGACTGAACATACGTTACATGAAATTCAGACTTCCGCACGACGGGGAACTGCACGAGCCGGATGTCGAGATTCCGCTTGACGAATATCGTAGTTATAAGCGTACGAAGCGCAGTAGTCTTACTGTTGCCAAATAAACGGAGTTGTCGTTTCTGTGATTTTATTGTATTCAGATACATTTACAACATTGAATTTAATTGCAGATTTATGCTTTATAACATTTTCGGTTGTTATATCTATGCGTGACATCGTGGTTTGAAAATATAATTATTATAAGATAAAAGCTAATAAATCGTACATGGCATGAGTAGAAAAACATTATTAATTGCATCTTTGTTGCTATTGACAGCACAGCCGGCAATCTGGGCTGACAGTAAAAAGGAACCGGTGGCGTATGTAAATCCGATGATCGGAACAAGCGGTATGGGACATACATTCCCCGGAGCGTGCGCACCGTTCGGTATCGTTCAGCTCAGTCCTGAGACTGATACTATTCCGCAGAACATAGACGGCCGCTACGTCGGAAAAGTATATGCTTACTGCGCAGGTTATCAACACGCTGACCCAACCATTGTCGGATTCAGCCATACTCACCTCAGTGGTACCGGCCATTCGGATCTTGGCGATGTCATGATAATGCCTCAGACCGGAGCATTGAAACTTAATCCGGGTACGGCGGACAAGCCGGAGAACGGATACCGCTCGCGTTTCTCACACGAGACTGAGGTCGCTGAGCCGGGATATTATGCAGTGGATCTCACCGATTATAATATCAAGGCCGAAATGACTGCCACACAAAGAGTGGGCGTGCATCGTTATACCTATCCGAAGGGAAACGATTGCCGCATTATTCTTGACATGCTTCACGGCATCTACAACTATGACGGAAAGGTTCTGTGGAGCAGTTTAAGAGTGGAGAACGATACGTTGATAACAGGTTATCGTATCACAAACGGATGGGCACGCTGCAATTATACATACTTCGCAATATCGTTCAGCAAACCTATAAAGGATTATGGTTATAAGGATATGAAGACTCCTAAGTATCAGGGATTCTGGCGTAAGTTTAATCTTAACCGTAATTTCCCAGAGATAGCCGGACGTGACATAGTGGCTTATTTCAACTTTGACAACAGCGATTCGCAGCAACTTACAATCAAGGTGGCACTGTCTGCTGTCGGAACTGACGGCGCGTTGAAGAATTTGCGTGCTGAGGTGGGCGGCAAGTCTTTTGACCAGGTGCGTGCCGAAACAGAAGGTTTGTGGAATCATGAGCTGAGTCTGGTTGAGTGTGAGGGTACAGACGACCAGAAAGCGATGCTGTACACATCACTTTATCACACAATGATAAATCCGTCCATATATATGGACGTGGACAGAAAATACCGCGGACTCGACGGAAATATACACGTAGCGAAGGATTTCGACAATTATACCATATTCTCGGTATGGGACACTTACCGTGCTTTGCATCCGTTGCTCGGACTTATAAAGCCGGACCGTAACACCAATATGGTGAAGTCGATGATAGCTCATCAGCAGCAGAGCGTTCATCATCTGTTGCCGGTATGGAGTCTTATGGCAAACGAAGGATGGTGTATGACAGGCTATCATGCTGTCACGGTTCTTGCTGATGCGCTCGTGAAGGGCGCCGACATTGACCGCGACGCAGCGATGAAGGCAATGGTGGCATCGGCTACATGTCCTTATTATGAGAGCTTGGGAGACTACATGAAGCTTGGTTATGCTCCGTTCGACAAGAGTGGTACGGCCGCTTCGAACACTCTTGAATATTCTTTTGACGACTGGACCATATACAATGCGGCAAAGCAACTGGGCATGGACGACGTCGCAAAACAGTTTGAGAAACGCGCGCTCTATTATCGCAATACATTCGATAAGAACGTAGGATTCGCAAGCCCGCGTTATTCTGACGGCTCGTTCAAGAAAGATCTCGACCCATATCAGACTTCGGGTGAGGGATTCATCGAAGGCAACTCATGGAACTTCTCGTTCCAGGCACCTCAAGACGTGTTCGGACTTATAAGTCTTTTCGGTGGTGACAAGGCTTTCGTCGGCAAGTTGGATAAGCTGTTTGAGATGGATCTTCCTGCAAAATATTATGAGCATAATGAGGATGTGACCATCGATTGTCTTGTCGGCGGATATGTTCATGGCAATGAACCGAGTCATCATATTCCTTATCTTTATGCCTGGACATCACAGCCCTGGAAGACACAGACTTGGTTGCGCACCATAATGAACAAGATGTACCGCAACCATATCCGTGGCCTCGGTGGCAACGACGACTGTGGCCAGATGTCGGCATGGTATATATTCTCAGCCATGGGATTCTATCCTGTATGCCCGGGAAGCGACCAGTATGTTCTCGGTGCGCCGTATCTTCCTTATATGAATGTAACGCTCTCTAACGGAAAACACATTGTAATAAAGGCACCTAAGGTGAGTGACAAGAAGAGATATGTGCAGAGCGTCAAGATAAACGGCAAACCTTACTCAAAGTTGTACGTTACTCACAAGATGCTCACAGACGGATGTGAGATTGAGTTTGTAATGAGCAGCAAGCCGAACAAGAAACGTGGACTTGCCATGTCGGACAAACCGTACTCAATGACAAAGGGAGAGTGAATCCGTTTTATTAAAGTAATGACACATTAAATGGACTATAAGAAACATTAATAACAAAAAACTATGAAAGTCAGAACAACAATTACTATGGCCGTCCTTGCCTGTGGATTGATGTCATTCGCTTCATGCGGCACATCAAAGAAGGCAGCTTCAGCCGATCAATGGGAGAGTTTTAAGATAAAGGACATCTATTTTGATGACCAGGCGCCGGACAGCAAGGGTTCGAAAATATATCACGCAATCATTCCGGATCCGGAATCTTATATCAACAAAGTGTCACGCGAAGTGCTCAATACGCTTTATTTCTCACCGAAAGACAGCATCCCTGAGTTGAAAAGACTGCACTATAAACTTGAAGATACGAAAGGCATTTCAGCTAAAGGTGGCGGTAACGGATATGTTGATATCTTCTACAGCACACGTCATGTAGAGCGTTCGTTCGCCAACAATGATACTGCACGCGTCGATTTTGAGACAAGAGGCGTATTGCTTCACGAGCTTACACATGCCTTCCAACTCGAGCCGCAGGGCATCGGAAACTATGGAAACAGCAAGACAGTATGGGCGTTTATTGAAGGAATGGCCGATGCAGTGCGTGTTGCCAACGGAGGTTTCCATGGCGAGCAGGACCGTCCTAAAGGCGGAAGCTATATGGACGGATACCGCAATGCCGGCTACTTCTTTGTTTGGATAAGAGATCATAAGGATCCTGACTTCCTGCGCAAGTTCAACCGTTCTACGCTTGAGGTAATTCCATGGTCATGGGATGGAGCCATAAAACATATCCTTGGAGATAAATATACTATTGATGGCCTGTGGCATGAATATCAGGTTTCGGTAGGTGATATAAAGGAATAAAAGATTGATAATAATGAGAAAATACTTTTTATTGGCAGTCATGGCTTTGTCCATGACTGTTTGTGCAAAATCTGACGACGCAAAACGTCTGATTGATTATGTCAATCCGTTTGTCGGAACAGACGGATACGGCAATGTGTATCCCGGCGCACAGATTCCTTTCGGTGGAATACAGATAAGCCCGGATACGGATGAACATTTCTATGATTGTGCTTCAGGATACAAGTGGAACCGCCAGTCCATACAGGGCTTCTCGCTTACTCATCTCAGTGGAACGGGTATTCCTGACCTTGGCGACTTCCTTTTCATGCCGGGTACCGGTGATATAAAGCTCGACCCAGGCACAGACGAGAAACCTGATGAGGGCTATCGCTCACGTTTCTCTCACGATGAGGAGAAAGCCACTCCTGGTTATTATGGTGTCATGCTGAAGGATTATGGCGTTAAGGCAGAGATGACTTCGGCTGTGAGAAGTGGCATCTTCCGTTTTACTTATCCGAAATCTGACAAGTCGTTCATTCTCATCGACCTCAATCACACGTTGTGGCAGAAGTGCGTATGGTCTAACATTCGTGTGGAGAACGATTCTGTCGTTACCGGATATAAGCTCGTGAAAGGTTGGGGACCGGAGCGTCACATCTATTTCAGAGCCGTATTCTCCAAGCCGTTGAAGAACTTCATGATATATCAGGACCAGAAACCTGTGATCTACAACACATCGCGTTTCCGCAGCAACCGTGAGGCTTGGGGACCTAACCTGATGTTCACGGCGACATTCGCAACAAACGATAGTGAGGTGGTTACGGTAAAGACATCCATCTCTGCAATCAGTACCGACGGCGCGGCTCTCAATATGCGTGAGCTCGACGGCATGACTTTCGACAGCGTTAAGGCTCTTGCCGAACAGAAATGGGAGAAAGAGCTTTCTACATATACGATAAAAGGAACACAGGAGCAGAAGGAAACTTTCTATACGTCTGCCTATCATGCCGCTCTCTGTCCTTTTGTATATGACGATGCAGACGGCTCTTATCTCGGACTAGACAAGAATGTCGAGAAGGAGAACGGTTTCACAAACCGCACTGAGTTCTCTTTCTGGGACACATACAGAGCTTTTCATCCGCTGTTGAATCTCGTGCATCAGGACATCCAGTCAGACATAGCCAACTCCATTCTTGCCCACTATGACAAGAGTGTTGAGAAGATGTTGCCATACTGGTCGTTCGCAAGCAACGAGACATGGTGTATGATTGGCTATCATGCTGCGGCTATACTGGCCGATATGATATGTAAAGACGTGAAAGGTTTCGACTATGAGCGTGCTTTCGATGCCATGGTTACAACCGCGATGAACAATAACTACGACTGTCTGCCTGAGTATCGTTCGCTCGGCTATGTGCCGTTCGACAAGGAGGCGGAATCAGTTTCCAAGACTCTGGAATATGCCTACGACGATTATGCCATAGCACAGGCTGCAAAGAAACTCGGCAAGACCAAGGAGTACGAATACTTCATGAACCGTGCGATGAGCTATCAGAATCTCTACGACAGCACGACTGGATACATGCGTGGTAAGGACATGAAAGGCAACTGGCGCACGCCGTTTGCTCCCGTGGCTTATCAGGGACCGGGTTCTGTCAACGGCTGGGGCGACATTACCGAAGGCTTCACCGTTCAGTATCACTGGACTGTTCCGCAGGACGTTCAGGGACTTATCAACCTGATGGGACGCGACCTCTTCCGCTCACGTCTTGATTCATTGTTCCTTTACGAGCTGCCGGAGGACATCCCGGGAGCTCACGACATTCACGGACGTATAGGTGCCTACTGGCACGGAAACGAGCCTTGCCACCACGTGGCTTATCTCTACAATTACATAGGAGAGGGCTGGAAGTGCCAGAAATGGGTGCGTGAGGTTGTCGATCGCTTCTATGGCAACAAGCCGGGTTCACTGTGTGGAAACGACGATTGCGGCCAGATGTCAGCATGGTATATATTCAACTGTCTCGGCTTCTATCCCGTATGTCCGGGCAGCGGATACTATAACTTAGGATCACCGGCACTGCCTGCCGTTGACGTAAGGATGAGCAACGGACGCCATATCAGAATGACAACCAAGAACTGGAGCAAGGATGCCGTATATATAAATAAGGTTTATGTGAACGGAAAACTCTACACCAAGTCGTATCTGACATGGGACGACGTGAAGAACGGCATAGACATAAAGTTTGTCATGAGCAAGAAGCCTAACAAGAAATGGGCTGTTGCCAAGGACGACATCGCTCCTTCGGTTTCTACTGAAGGCAAGACCGTAGCATACAAGCACGGCATGCAACTTTAGGATTGATTGATACAGTATTTTTATATACAAAGGAGGACGGCACATTATTGCCCGTTCTCCTTTTTTGTTTATTGGAGTAGGATGTCTGTTTATAAAATGTCTGTATTACATCATAAACGTTTCCGGCATAGTGTTTTACGAATAAGCAATTATCCTTGTCTGATGCTTGAAAGACAATGTTCGGTCATACAGTCTCTGATACGGTGCTTCGGGAGTCATGTAACAGGCCGTTTCAGGCTGCGATATGGATTGATTCGCGTCTCGGAACGGGCAGTCTCAGGGCTTGATATGTACTTTATTTCTATGCTGAATGGTCTTTAATCTGACATCGAATTATGAGAATCTCGTTTTTGTCATGCAGCATCCGTCTTCCAGCTTTTTGCATCATACGGTTTGTCGCATTATAATATTTGTTGTAACTTTGCCGTTGCAACCGACTCTATATGTGCCGTGCGGTTTATCACAATGTGCCGTATGGCCTGCGGCAGACCGAATGTGTCAGCAGCGGATTGCCTTGTCATGCAGGCGAATTACCATATTAGGGCACGGTTTTTGCAGTTGATGAGAATATACATACACAATGAATATTAATCAAAAAACAAGATAGTTATGGTTTTATATCCCGAAATGATAAAGAAGGCGCTGGCAACCGTCATCTATCCCGGTACGAAGAAAAACATCGTTGAGAGCGAGATGCTTGCCGACAACATGAGGATAGACGGTATGAAAGTGTCGTTCTCGTTGATCTTTCCGCGCGAGACCGACCCGTTCCTCAAATCGGTTGTCAAGGCTGCCGAGCACGCCATCCATTACTATGTGTCAGGAGACGTGGAGGTGACAATAACCACTGAGTTCACGTCGAAGGCTCGTCCGAAACCCGGCAAGATGCTGCCGCAGGTGAAGAATGTTGTGGCTGGGAGCTCCGGAAAGGGTGGAGGGGGCAAGAGTACCGTCGCCGCCAACCTCGCCATTGCGCTGGCAAAGCTGGGCTATAAGGTGGGAATACTCGACACCGACATATTCGGTCCGTCGCTTCCTAAGATGTTCGATGTGGAGCATGAGCGCATATACAGCGTAGAGAAAGACGGCCGCACACTCATCGAACCGCTGGTCAAGTATGGAGTCAAGCTCCTCAGCATCGGATTTTTTGTCGATCCTGACACCGCAACACTCTGGCGTGGAGGTATGGCTTCGAACGCATTGAAGCAGCTCATAGCCGATGCCGATTGGGGCGAGCTCGACTATTTCATTCTCGACACGCCGCCGGGAACAAGCGACATACACCTCACCTTGCTTCAGACGCTCGCCATCACCGGTGCGGTGATAGTAAGCACACCGCAGGATGTTGCGCTGGCAGACGCCCGCAAAGGCATCGACATGTACACGAACGACAAGGTGAACGTTCCTATTCTCGGTCTTGTTGAGAATATGGCGTGGTTCACTCCTGCCGAGTTGCCCGAGAACAAATATTACATCTTCGGCAAGGAAGGCTGCAAAAAGCTGGCTAAGGAAATGAACCTGCCGCTGCTTGCGCAGATTCCTATAGTGCAGGGATTGTGCGAAAGCGGTGACGACGGCAAACCTGCCGCACTCAACAGCGATTCCATACTCGGACAGGTGTTCCTCAACCTCGCCCAGGCTGTGGTGACGGTTGTCAACCGCAGAAACAAGGAAATGGGACCGACGAAGATTGTAGAGGTGAAAAACTGATGCACACAGACCATATTTGAAATGGAAACTCCGTGGTGACAGAATGCCGAAAGCCACCACGGAGTTTTCTGTTTATGACGTGTCGGCGTGTTTCCCGGGCGGACTTCTGCACGGCATCAAACCTTGCCTGACACCGCATCCGTCAGTCCGTATGTTTTATCTGATGCCCTAAGCAAATGTCTGTCTCTATGTTTCCGACATCAGTGACGTATATCAAGCGGTTGATTTTCATTCCTTTGCCGTTGACAGACTTTTGTATGTGTTTGCTGATCATTTCCCGACAGGTGGAAGATAATTCCGCAGACATCCGTCGATATCATCCGATTTTCCGACTGATTATCCTATCCCGTTTGCTCATTGAGGTTCACTCTTTTAGGCTGATGTCATCGGTTGAGTGAATTATGACAGCCTTACCGCATCCTTCCACGTGGTTGCCGGCAAGTTGCACGTGCCTGGCGTTGCGTATGGCAATGCCGCAGTCGTTCGATCCGTTTCCTATGATGGTGTTGCCGGATATGTGTATGTTCTCATGCAGAAACGTGTTGTCGGTGTCCGGTGCGTCTATCACTACGGCGATGCCTGCCGCTCCGAACTGCGTGCCCGCGCCAAGGCCGCAATTCACTATCACGTTGTCGGCAATTGTTACGTCCTTTGCGTGGCTGCCTTCTTTCCATCCCGATTCGGCACCTACGTGAATGGCTGTGCCTGTGCAGCCGCGGAACGTATTGTTTATTATTTCCACCCCGCGTGTCTTCACGAGCACTCCGCGTGCCAGTTGTCCCCACACCGTGGAGCGGCAGAAGCTAAGTCGTGGCAGTTTCGACGCATTCAACAGATAGTACTCATCAAGATTTTCAGGCAGGTCACCGTCGAGTCTTACCCTCACATCCTTCTCTTTCGGTTTGTGTTCCACATCCGTAACCACCAGGGTCTTTTCCGGTACGAGTGTGGCTATGCGCACGAGTTCCATTCTGTCGCCTACGCGCGGCACGTCAGCCACCTGCGCATGGGTGAACGTCGGCGCCTGCAATTGTAGCGTTACTGTGCCGTTATCTACGGAGGCTATGTTGTGATAGTAACCGTGCACGTTTGTAGCGTCGTCGCCCTGTCCGCGAAAGAAACAGCCATCAAAGCTTATTTTGCCACGGCACGAAGCAAAGTGTGTGGCGTCAGTATTGGTCGAGAACATGAACCCGTCGGCAGGACTGACCGACAGTCGGCGTATGGTGATGTCTGTGCTGTCGAATCCTACTATGCCCATGCCCGGTTGTGAGTGTATGGTAACTCCGTCTAATATTGTCGAAATGCTGTTGCCT
>ULWM01056697.1_pt1 | contig 15359 bp, 10 predicted proteins | sample 1960331 | NCBI WGS metagenome assembly ULWM01 (sample SAMEA4835812, study PRJEB28245) | human gut metagenome | biome: gut microbiome; material: fecal sample | place: Denmark | collected 2008 | reverse complement strand
GGGGTATAGCAAAAACTATATATAATGTATTGGGGGGTTTTTACAGTGATTATAGTACCATGGATCTACACAGAAGTGTGCACAAACTTCACAAAAGTTTTACATCGTTTTTATGCACTATGTATACAGAAAAAAGGCTCTGCCGGAAAATTTTTCCCGACAGAGCCTTTTTCTGTCATTTTGACCATCCAGATCTTTTATGCTTCAAATAATGCTTCAAACTCTTCGCGTGTAATCTTTTCTTTCTCCAGAAGAAGTGCTGCACAGCGGTCAAGCACATCCCGATGCTCGGCAATGATTGTTTTTGCCTTCTCATAAGACTCATCAATGATACGCTTTACTTCCGCATCAATGGCAGAGGCAATTCCCTCACTGTAGCTGTGTGCATGTGCCAGATCACGTCCGATAAATACTTCATCGTCATCATCTTTGTAGCAGATCAGGCCGATATTTTCGGACATTCCATACCGTGTCACCATATCGCGCGCCATCTTGGTGGCCTGCTTGATATCCTGGGAGGCACCTGTGGTAATATCATCAAATACCAGTTCCTCTGCAACACGTCCTCCGAGATCTACCACGATCTCCTGCAGCATACGTCCCCTGGAGTTAAACATCTCATCCTTCTCCGGAAGCGGCATGGTATAACCCGCAGCCCCGGCACCGGTTGGGATAATGGATACCGTATGCACCGGTCCCACATCCGGCAGAAGATGAAACAGAAGGGCATGTCCGGATTCATGATATGCTGTAATTTTCTTTTCTTTTTCGGAAATCACACGGCTGTGTTTCTCCGCACCGATTCCCACTTTGATGAATGCTTTCTGGATATCTGCCTGCTGAATATATGCCCGGCTTTCTTTTGCTGCAAGAATGGCAGCCTCATTCAGCAGATTCTCCAGATCTGCTCCTGTAAATCCCGCAGTCGTCTGTGCGATCTGTTTTAAATCAACGTCATCTCCCAGCGGCTTGTTCTTTGCATGAACCTGAAGAATTTCTTCACGGCCTGCCACATCCGGTCTTCCGACTACAATCTTTCGGTCAAAACGTCCCGGACGCATGATCGCCGGATCAAGAATATCCACACGGTTGGTTGCTGCCATCACGATAATTCCCTGATTAACACCAAATCCATCCATCTCAACAAGCATCTGGTTTAAGGTCTGTTCGCGCTCATCATGACCGCCTCCCATACCTGTACCACGGCGTCTGGCCACAGCATCAATCTCATCGATAAATACGATACACGGTGCATTTTTCTTGGCATCCTCAAACAGATCACGGACACGCGAAGCTCCAACACCGACAAACATTTCTACGAAATCGGAACCAGAAATACTAAAGAACGGTACTCCGGCCTCGCCTGCAACGGCTTTTGCCAGAAGTGTCTTACCGGTTCCCGGAGGTCCGACTAAGAGCACACCTTTCGGAATACGTGCACCAAGGTTTGTATACTTCTTTGGGGCACGCAGAAAGTCCACCAGTTCCTCAAGGTCTTCTTTTTCTTCTTTCAGACCGGCGACATTCTCAAATGTCATATGGTTATCTTCCTCGGTGGAAAGCTTTGCACGGCTTTTTCCAAAATTCATCATTTTGCCGCCGCTGTTGTTTGCTGCCGCATTGTTGCTCATAATCATAAACAGAATGAAGATGGCACCAAAAATAAGAAGATATGGCAGAAGTGTCATAATCCAGCTCTCAGACGGCACATCATCCACAACAAACTGGGTAAAATCCTTTTCTTTTAATTCTTTCTGGATCTCGTTCACATCTGAGGTATACATCCGTTCCGTAGAACCATCTTTCAGTTTGATATTCAGATAACCGGTCGGTACTTCACGGTTCTGCTCTACCCGGATACTGACAACCTTTTCCTCACGGATGGCTTTCCAGAGATTATTCTGTGTGAAATCACTGGTTGTACTGTTGTTGGTAAATGTATACCACAAAATAATCACAAGCAGGATCAGCATCGCATAGACACCAAATCCTCCAAATCGGGGTCTGTTCTTTGTATTCAATGTACTACTCTCCTTTTTTTAATCCGCATCTTCCACGAATCCAATATACGGAAGATTACGGTATCTCTGATCGTAATCAAGACCAAATCCGACTACGAACTTATCCGGTATCACAAATCCGGTATAATCCACCTGCAGGTTTTCTACCACCCGGCGATCCGGTTTATCCAGCAGCGTACAGATCGTAAGAGTTTTTGGATTACGACTCTCAAACAGCTGCATCAGCCGGCTTAATGTATTTCCGGAATCCACAATATCTTCCACAACGATCACGTTCTCTCCTTCAATCGACTGTTCCAGATCCTTCTTGATATTTACGACACCGGAAGAATGGGTCTGTGCTCCATAACTGGATGCTGATATAAAATCGATCGTCATTGGCAGCGCAATCCGCTTTGCAAGTTCTGTTGTGAAAAAGATAGATCCTTTCAGGATACAGACCAGATAAACCGACTCGCCTTTGAAACGTTCCGTGATCTGTGCACCGATCTCTGCAATCCGCTGATTTAACTGTTCCTCGGTCAGATATACCGATATCTCATGTTTCTTACTGTAATCCATCCTCTTATCCTCCTTCAATGGCTGCTATTACTGGCAGTGATCTCCAGCACCCATCGGGTTGCATCGGAAATCCCTGTGCCATATGCCATACGCCCTCCGACAATCCAGAAGATTTCATCCTCCCCGGCCAGAAGCAGCTGCTCATCTCTATGCGATGCCGGAATCTTTTCATTGACGAAATAATCCTCCAGCTTCTTGTGATGTCCTGCCGCATCCAGCACAAAATAGTCTCCTTTTCGACGGTTACGTATAGCTAAACTATCTTTTATCTTATCATAATCAAACCATTTCGTATACATTTTTCGTGGAATTTTATCGGTATTCCCATCATACAGAAACTTTTTAAACGAAAATTTCCATTCACCAGCCAGCAGATTTTCCGGCAGCCGGTCCTTATCTATCGGCAGACAGATCTTTTCCGTTTCCTTTCTTTTTCCCATGATTTCGATCACATTGTAAACTCTTGTGGCGGTCAGCCCATAGGGCAGTTTTACATATCTTCCGGTCTGTTTTTCCAGAAGGTCCGCCACTGCCTGCAAATGTGCCGCCGTAATATCTTTGCATGCCCCGGCAGCTTTCCAGACAGCTTTGCGGATCAGCCGCATCCGGACAGCCTGCGAAAGCTCTGCCAGCCCGTCCGTATCCAGTTTCACATTTTTCCTCTCCCCGGAAATAAATTTTTTCTCCAGGGAAACCGTCTCTTCTTCCAGATAATCTCTTACCTGCTGCAGCTGTTCCATCGCCGTCTGCATATGCTGTACCGCCTGCGGATTCATCTGTATCAGTTCCGGAAGCACCCTCTTTCGCATCCGGTTTCTGCTGTAGGACTCGTTGGCATTGGTACTGTCCGTACAATATCCCTGCCCCCGCTCCTCCAGAAATTGTTCGATCTGTTCCCTGCTGCACTGCAAAAAGGGACGGATATAGATTTCCCCGTTTGTTCCTGTCCGCTGTGGACGCATCCCGCACAGTCCATCCAGTCCGCTTCCCCGGATCAACTGAAACAGCATGGTCTCCGCATTGTCTTCCATATGATGCGCCAGTGCGATCCGGACGTTTCTGTCCTGCCCGGCTGCATCCGCAAACACCTGATATCGCAGAATTCGTGCCGCCTCTTCTTCTCCCAGATGATGTATCTGTGCATAGCGCGGAACATCAACATTCCGGATATGACAGACAATCCCCTTCTGTTTACAGAACTGTTCCACAAACACTGCGTCATTTTTACTCTCTTCTCCACGAATGCCATGTTCTACGTGGATAACCTCAAGTGAAAAATTCATTTTCGTGGAAAGTTCATACAGAACCAGACACAGACAGACAGAGTCCGCACCGCCGGACACTCCAACGAGTACCCTGCCTCCCTCCGGCACCATATTCCACTTTCTCATAAATTTTTCTACCTGTACGATCATTATTTCTCCCAGATTCCGCTTACCACTATTGTCATATCATCCGGTGCATGTCCTCCTGTAAAAAGCATCACATGTTCCATCAGCTTTTCAGCAAAAGTACCTGCATTCTCTGTTTTTATCTCTTTTATCATTTCCGCGAGCTTTTCTTCCGGATGTTTCACATGTAGATATTCTAACACACCATCCGTAACCATGACAAGGAAATCCCCATGTGTGAGCTTTCTGTGGATGACATCCCCGGTACAGGACGCATCGACTCCCGCCGGAAGTGTGGACGCCCGCAGGCACTCCACCCGGTCTTTATGTTTCAGAAAAGATGCTGCTGCACCGATTTTGGTAATCGTCATCTGCCCACTGTACAGATCCAGATCCATGAAATCCAGTGTAGAGTAAGACTCACGATCTCCCTGCAGAACCATTGCCGAATTCATCATGCGGATAGCCGTCTCCTGAGGAAATCCTGCTTCCATAAATTTCTGCATCAGCTCTACCACCATATCGCTCTCCCGGAATGCAGACGGTCCGCTTCCCATACCATCGGAGACACATACATGATAATGCCCATTTTCCATCGAAAACAGAGAAAAGTTATCTCCACTGACACTCGATCCCTCTTCTTTTTCCGAGGCAACCCCGGATAATGCATAAAAGCAGGTATCTTCATACGCTGTAATCATAACCGGTTCCTGTGTCAGTATGGATCTGGTATCCTCTTTCAGCCGGACCGCCATGCCTGAAGCACGCTCGAGCGCTTTTCGATAATTTTTAACAGGAATTCCGCCTCCCCACTTACTTGCCACCAAAGCGGTCACCATGCGCCGCTTTTCTTTGTCCTCATAAACATGTATCTGTTTTACATCCAATCCCCGTTCCCTTGTCTCAAACGCAATTTTTGCCAGCAGAACACGCTCTGTCCGGTCCATACACCGGATTCCCTGATCCCAGTCCTGCAAAGCATCCGCCATCGCATCCAGCTGATCCGCGATTACCTTGCGGTTCTCCTGCAGGCGGTGATACCATGCCTCATTGAGTTCCATACGGGAAAAAGCCCAGATTGCCTCTTCCACCATCCCGGAATAACGCGGACACTCTTCCATAAAATTCTGACTTAAAATTTCTTCTTTGGTACTGTGTTGTGCAACTGCCTGCAGCATCCGGCGGATTTTTATCCAGAAATCCGGTTTCTGCTGCTCTAAACACACGACACATCCATCGCAGTCCGCACACAACTTTCCGGTAATCTCCTGGGCAAGAATATCCAGATGATCCTGCTGTTTTGGCTTTTGCCTGCCGTCCATCGCGGCAAATGCCACGGAAAGCTCGTCAACTGCCTCTGCAAATGCATGAATCCGCCCCTGAGGGTCCATTCCAACCATCGTTTCCACGCCTTCCTCTTCCACCCGGTTCTTATGTCTCTCCCGGAAAATCTGACTGCCCATTCCGATTCCATAATGGAACAATACTGCCAGTGCAAACACGATCACACCTTCGCTGATGCCAAGGATCAATGCCTTTTTCTCCATATTCAGAATCAGAAGTCCCGATGTATTCATCGCGATCGTGGTAATTCCCGCAATCATTCCTGCCGTCCATCCGCTGCAGCGCCTGTTTGCCCATATATAAAACCGGATTGCGATTCCCAGTACAAAAAGAATAAACAGATATTTTACAATCGCAGCCACCGGCATGCACCAGCCCATTCCCACAACCAGTCCTATGTATAGCAGAAAATTTCTCTTTTTATCCAGACAGCATGCCGTGTAAAATGCCGGCACCACCGGATAATATCCCATGATACATAACATACTTGCCGCCAGCCCGAATACTGCATAGATCATTTTTCCGATCAGCGATCCTATCCCCATTGTTTTCCATTGTCCTGTACGCATGATACACCTCCAAAAAATTGTTTTCGAGGGACAAGTATACACAGACAATGACGCATATTCTGTCAGATTTTCTGTGGTTTTCAAAAAAGTTTTCGCTCAAATCTTCCATCAATGCATTAAAGAAAAAGAAGAACCTGTTCAGACAGATTCTTCTTTTCTACTTCTTTTCCTTGAAGATGATTTCATTCTTATAAGTCAGTCCAAGCTTGCTTTTTGCCACATCTTCAATATATTGTGAGGATTTCATATACGTCTCAAGATCATCTATCTCCGTAGATCTCTCGTTTTCTTCCTCATACTGCTGTTGTAATTCTTTTTCTTTTGCCGCATATTCCGCATCTTTTGAACGTATCCTGCAGATCTGAACCGTCATGACAACCAAAAATGCAAGCACAATGATCATGATTCCTGCAGTACCGCTTCCACGGCGACGCCTTTTAGTTTTTCTCATGTTCTTTCTCCGATTCTTCAGGCTTCTTTCTTTTACGAAGCTTATTTAACTTTATTGTAGTCATTTCCCGGAACTTTTTCAACCTCTTTTTCAGATAATGAATCTTTTCCGTCAGATACCGCATAACAAACCGACTGCAGAAACTGTAATAAATCCACGCTCCCAGAAGGCTTCCCAGGAGTACATAGCCCCGGATTTTTCCATTATTTACCTGACAGAGATGCAGAAAAAAACAAAACGAAATGACCAGCCAGTATACCAGATCCTCTAAGGAAATCATAAAGATCCCATGCGGAAAAATTCTACGAACTACACGGATTCCGTCATATGCCGCAAAGGCTATCATCCCAAACAGAAAAAAATGTACAAAAATCCTGCCCTCTTCCACTTAACCGAACCACTTTCCAAAGACACCCCGGCCAGGTGTTCCGGAATATTGAAGCATATCCACGGTTCCATCAATTTCCACTTCTTTTTTCTGCAGGTCCAGCCGGTTTACGTGAAGTTCTTTTCCCTTAATCGTCAACCGTCCGAGTTCTGTGTCAAGGATAATCTCATTTGCATCAAAATTTACAACATCCGTTACACCGGTAAAACTTCCGCTTTTCCGGTTCTGCAGGATCAGCTTATGCTGCCCTGTGCTGTTTGACTGTCCTCTTTCTTCCATACAAGCGCCCTCCTGTTAAAGAGTATGCGCCACACTTCTAGGATATGTATTCAAACAGATCTTTCGCCTGTTCTTTTTTGGTCGTATCCTGAATATCCGTAACACGCACTTTTACGGATTTCTGTCCAAACAGAATTTCTATTTCGTCTCCGACTTTTACATTGGTGGATGCCTTGGCAGGTTTTCCGTTTACCATAACACGTCCTGCATCACAGGCTTCATTGGCGACCGTTCTTCGCTTGATCAGGCGTGATACTTTTAAAAATTTATCTAATCTCATATTATTTCTCCTTATAACAGAAAAGAGAGCGTCCAATGACGCTCTCCCACATATTCCACCAGAATTAGTTCAGGGAATCCTTTAAAGCCTTACCTGCTTTAAACTTCGGTGCCTTAGAAGCTGGGATTGTGATTTCCTGCTTTGTCTGTGGGTTTCTTCCAACTCTTGCTGCTCTCTCAGAAACCTCGAAAGTACCGAATCCAACTAACTGGATCTTCTCACCCTTCTTCAGCTCCTCAGCAACAACATCTGTGAATGCCTTAACTGCTGCTTCAGCGTCTTTCTTTGAAATCTCTGCCTTCTCAGCTACTGCTGCAACTAACTCTGCTTTGTTCATGTTAAAATTCCTCCTATGGATTCCTATATTATATAATTCGAGTTCCTTCTCTCAAATTACTTACAAATCTATTTATACTTGTTTTCCATCCTTTTGTCAAGGAAAAATGCGATATTTTCGGGCTTTGAGGCACTTAAAAACAACCAAAATTCTGTCCGGAAAACCGTCATTTTGACACAAGCGAACTGGAGGATGTCATACTGGAAATCAGATCCTTGAGTGTATCAAGCTCTTCCTGCCGGTTCTTGTACTCGCTCTGACTGCTGCTTTCTGAACTGCTCTGACTGCTCCCCTGTGAGCTGCTCTGGCTGCTGCTTTCTGAGCTGCTCTGACTGCTGCCTGTTTCACTGGAATCTTCATCCGCGAGATTGATAACAATTGTCGATTTCTCCGAGTTGACATATAAGTTCCGCTTCCAGGTATCATAATCCGAAGAATATACCGTAATTGTATGGCTTCCATAGGTTAATTTCACCGGCTTCACATAGTCCGTTTCTTTTCCGTCAATTGACAGCACCGCATCTTTTGCATCGATGACAAACTGCACCTTTCCGTAAGACGGTCCTTCGCCTTTTAAGGTGTCAAGATCCACATTTGTAGTCTCGCCACGCGTAATCGTCACTTCCGTACTGCCGCCCCATCCGTCATTGGCTACGCGAAGTTCATAGGTTCCTTCCGGCACCTGAATCTCCATATCCGGTGTAATTTCCGCAAAAATCTTTGTGCCCAGCTGCAAAAAACTTTCTTCAAACAGTTTGGTGTTGGACAGTGCAAGCGTTCCCTGTGCGGTTGTCACACGCACCGCAAGAATGTTTTTATCCCTGCCGACAACGCTTAACGTATCCCCATCCGACAAATCCGTCATCTGGATTCTTTGATCTCCGGAAAACACAATCGTGTCATCCGTATAGCGATATTTTCCATCTCCGATCTTTAGCATGTCCAGATCCGGATTTACCGAAAACCGGGTGATATTGTCGTATACCCATGCCTGATCCGAAATCCGGGCTTCCGTGAGGATTCCTTCGCTGTCTACATCCCCGATGGTCACAAGCAGACCGGGTTCAAAACTTGTCACAGGTGTCCGGTTTCCGTATTTGTCATAAAAACGGGTGCCTGTTCCGTAATAATACCGGTATTCCATTCCATCCGCATACCGGTACAGCTGGAGACTTTCCTGAATCTGATCGACTGCGGTCAGCAGAAACTCTTCGGACTTTTCCGTTTCCGTGGAATTCTCCTGTGTTTCCTGTGTATTCCGGTCTGCGATGGAATGATGAAAATAGGTAACTCCGTCATCTGTCGTCTCCTCCTGCTGTCCACATGCCACAAGCAGACACAGCCAAAAAAGCAGACTCAAATATGTAATTGTTTTTTTAATTCTGTCTCTTCTCATATCCTTAGTATAGCTCATTCTTCACAGAAAAGAAAACAAATTTTCCAGAAAATGTTCCCTTGCCGGCTCCGCTGCAATCAGCCGGTTTAATTTTTCAATATCTCTGCTGGATACCCATGCTTTATGCGAGTTACTGTAGTGATTGGATACTTTCCAGAATTTCTCTGGAAACAGAAGCAGCACATGCAGCAGCTGTTTTTCTTCCTTGCACAATTTTCTCTGCTTTTCATAGGCTTCCAGAATATGTTTTCCCATGTCCGTACTCCAACTGTTTTTTTCCAGAATCTTACGCAGATAGTTTGCCAGATCCACCATCTGTTCTCCGTAAAACAGATTTTCATAATTTACGAGCCGGACCCCCTGTGCTGTACGAAGCATATTATGCTGGTTACAATCCCCGTGACAAACCCCCCTGGTTCTCCCCTGGTCTTTTCGCTCCTGCAGCATCCCGACCGCTTCTTTCGCCTGTGCGATATAATGCGTATACTGTTCCCAGAATGACCGCTCAAACTCGTTTCGGGTTTTTCTTGACTGCACAAAATTTTTTACCAGGATCAGTTCCCGGTAATGCCGATAATAGAGCACTGCCGGTTCATTCTTTGTATTTTTCATAAAATCCGGAATTTCCGTAACACAGGATGAAACACAGCAATGAAACCCTGCCAGCGCCTGGGCACCGGCAGCTACATCTTTCTCCCGACCTGTCTGGCATTCATTTCCCTCTACCAGATCTTTCAGCCAGAAACGCATGCCACTTTCATCCGTTACCACACACTGCCCGTCTTTTGTCAGACTGACCTGTTCCACCGGATATCCCTTTTCCTGCATGCTGCATAATATTTCGCGCACAAATTTTGCGCGTTCTGCAGATCCCCGAAACGGTGCAAGTACTTTTTTCCCCTGATCCGTCTCACAGCAAAACACACCTCTGCCTTTCGTGATCTGTTTTATTTCTATGTCATATTGCTCCAACATTGCTTCCGGCTGATAATACAAAATGAAACCCCTCCCACATGACTTGAATCTATTTTCATCATATGGAAAGGGTGTCTTATTTATTCCTGTTTTGTCTGTTGCAATTGCAAAGCAAGTGCAAGCAGCGTCTCTTTATTATTCAGTTGCGGTTCATCAAGAACCTGTTCATACAGCGCCTGCAACACTTCTCCCATTTCTTTGCCCGTTTTCATTCCCTGTGCAATCAGATCCCTGCCGTTTATGGCAAGATCCTTTTTCTGCACACACTGGTGTTCTTTTAATATCTCACGATAAGTTTCTTCGTAGGCATCAATATAGGAAAGCTTTTTCTGCCGCTCATACATGCTCTGCGCCAGTGTATCTGCACGCTTTACCGCAAACAGAGCCTCCATATTTTCCACTCCGATCCTGCTGATGGCACGGCGCACATTGCGCGGTGTCACGGCCGGACGGTCATCATGATAACGTACGAGCAGGCATACGCGTTTTATTGTCTCATTGTCAAACTTCAACCGCCGCAAAATAACCCGTGCCATTTCCGCACCTTCCACCGGATGTCCTTTAAAATGATTCTGTCCTTTTTCATCTGTCGTTACACACACCGGTTTGGCCACATCATGAAGCAGCATGGTCAGGCGCAGAATCCGGTCCTGTGGAACTTCCTGCATGGCATGAAGGGTATGTTCCCCCACACTGTAACAATGATGTTTCGTAATCTGCGGGGTTTCCATCATCCTGTCAAACTCCGGGAGAAATACTCTGGAAAGTCCCAACTCATATACCGTACGCATCTCCTCCGGATGTGCAGAGGTGAGCAATTTCACCATTTCGGTCTGGATTCTCTCCGCACTGACTTTCTGTAAATTGTCTGCCAGATCTGCCACAGCCTGTCTGGTTTTCTCCTCAATGGAAAATCCAAGCTGTGCGGCAAAACGCACGGCGCGCAGCATACGCAGCGCATCCTCTCCAAACCGGTCATGCGGTATCCCCACACAACGGATCACGTGCCGTTTGAGATCCCCAATCCCGTCAAATGCATCCACCAGTCCTGCGGTATCATTATATGCCATGGCATTGATCGTAAAATCCCGGCGTTTTAAATCCTCTACCAGATTTCCCGTAAACGTTACTGTCTTCGGATGTCTGGCATCTTCATATTCCCCATCGATCCGGTAAGTTGTCACTTCATACCCCGTATGATCCAGCATAACCGTAACAGTTCCATGTGCAATGCCCGTATCAATCGTATGGGAAAACAGCGATTTCACCACCTGCGGTTTCGCGGAAGTTGTAATGTCCCAGTCCTGTGGGCTGCGTCCTAAAAGTGTATCTCTGACACATCCACCCACCGCATAGGCATCATACCCCTCCTGCTGAAGTCTGTGTATAATTTGCTTTACGTGTTCTGGTAATTGAATTTTCATAAAAATGCGTAGTGTCCTTTTTCCCCTGTTTTGACTTTATATAAAATCTCATCTGCGCTGCGGATTAATTCATTAATATCTTCCTCTTTTCTCACATCCCCTGCGCTTGCAATTCCGATGGAACAGGTAATCCGCGATTTTTCGGTCGTCGTGATCGCATGGCCGAGATAATTTTCAATCTGCCGCTGGAATCCCTGCGTGGAATTGATTTTCTCATAGATTCCTTTTGCGATCTGTTCAAGGATTTCCCGGGCATCGGTATTTAAGATCATAATAAATTCATCCCCGCCATATCTGGCGACAAATCCTCTTCCCTTTACCGCCTTGCGGAAAATCTTTGCCATTTCCTTTAAAATCAGATCCCCGACGTCATGTCCGAATGTATCATTATAATGCTTGAAATTGTCCAGATCAATAAACATCAGCCCGACATGATGTGTCTTTTCTGACACACGGTAACACTCAATCATCTGCTGGATCTCTTCGTACATGCCGGCACGGTTATAAATACCGGTAAGCATGTCCGTAACCGCAGCCTCCTGCAGCTTGCGGTTCATCATATAAATCTTGTCGTTTGCCTCCATGCGATTGATCGAATACTCCATCTCCCGAAAAAGCAGGGAATAGATTCTCAGGTCATCCTCGTTGAGCATGTAGCGTTCGATCGAACCATGCCAGTTATCCTTCATGCGGACATATGTGATCAGAAGGCTGGTCAGCTTTCCGTTTTTGAGAAACGGTGCTGCCACAAACGAACATACATCATCTATTCCGAAATAACCGATCGTATCCTGATGTTCCAGAAAACTGTCGCTGATCTTTGATACCGCAAACCCCTGTGGATATTCCAGCATGGTATTTCCGATCGCCGCAATGTCCGCTTCCGTCATCTCACATTTGGTATCGTTATAAAGTACATGGGCACCATCTTCATGGTAACAGATATACAATGCACAATCCAGGCTGAAATGATTCATAAACGTATTGAACGCATTCTGTACCATACCCTCTACGTTGCTTCCGTTCACATCAATCAGTTTCTGCCATGTGGAAATAAACTCCATCTGTCTCCGGGACGTTGCATAATCCTGTAAAAGGCCTTCCTGTTTGATCAGGGCTTCAATTTCTTCCTCCCGCACGGCACACGTTTGCGGATGCTCTCCCAGATCAATTTCCTTCAGGAGATTCATGGGAAGCAGCCGTGCCGCCTGGGAATTAATCTCCTCATGCTGCAAAAGCGTTGCGCGTTCCATCTGGCAGCGCTCACTGCGCCCCATTTCCTCAAACAGCTTCATTCTCTCTTTCCGGAATAAACGATAACTGAAAAACTCATTTCCCTCTGCCTGAAGCAGGAAACGCTCTGCCTGTTCAAAACTGACCAGTACCTCTTCCTTCTTTCCATCCATGCGGTTAAGCATTGCCATGGAAAATGTGTATAGAAACATATCCTCATCACACTTGGCATAGTCATGGATGATTTCCTCGTTTTCATTTTCTTTTTCTTTCTCAATAATATAATTCAGGAACTGCCGGCAGTTAAGCAAGTAACGTTCACAGTTAAACCGGTCTTTCTGCATGATGCTCACAAGTGCTAAAAGACCATATAATTTTGACAGATTACATACACGCAGACTGTTAAGATGCAGTTTTTCTATTACCTTCATCGCCATCAGCAGATCATGTTCCGCCTTCGCATAGTTCTCCTGCATAATATAATTCAGTGCACGGTTATAAAACACTTCCGCAATATCCTCCAGAAGACGCAAATGGTAAAACACCTCAATGGCACGGTTATAATAATGCTCCGCAAGCCGGTTTTTTCCCATGGCACTCAGATTATATCCGATGCCGGACAGAATTCTGCCCTCATAAACATCATCCCTTGATTTCATGAACTGGTATGTACGCACGGAATACAGCATGGCAATCTCATTCATACCATTTGTTGATGCAATCATAATGTTTTTCTGATATGCATCATATACCAGCTGCTCATTTCCAATCTCTTTTGCCAGTGCCACCCCTTTACTGAAATATAAAAGAGATGCCTCGGAACGGTAGGCCCTTGCAACCATCTCCGGCCGATTATCATATGCATAAATATAAATATGTGCCAGATGATTCCGGTAATTGTTCTGCATCAGCTTTTCAATCAGCCCTTCATGAATCGGGATATCCTGTATACAGAAAAAAATATTGTACCAGCCGGACATACGCGCCATAACAGACAAGAGTTCCGCCTTGAATATCTGTTTCTCATTCCCACTTTTTTGTGCTTCCTCCCGGGCATACTGTGCATACATTTCGGCCTGTTGCAGTTTGCCCTGATACATCAGGCACGTTCCCTTTAAAAAGGAACATTCACTGCGGTAAAACAGATCTTTGCAAACGGATGGCAGACGCATTGCTGAATCAACCATCTCCAGTGCCTTAGAAAGCTCTGCACGCAAAATAGCGGTACGGGTATACAATAGATAAAATTCCCGCAGGGTTATATCATCCACAAAAATATCTTCAAATTTAAGTTTATATTCAAGTTTCTGCAAGTACCATTTTGCCTGGTCACAATCCAGAAACGTAATAATTGTCTCTACCTTTGCAAGCATGTGGCTGTAATTTTTCTCTTCTGCCACCTCCTCCGCATTCTCCCGGTTTCTGTGTTTCCCGGAACTTCCAATATGATAAATCTGGCTGCTGTCTTCAAGTTTTTCCACGATTGCATCCCACATGTTGACGGCCATATCCAGCCGCGGCTGCATTTCGTTTACTCCAAGCACAATCCCGATTTCCGTACACGGTTCTGTCAGCAGCCGGTAAATAAGTTCCATGGAACTGCGTCCTGCCAGCTGGAAACGGTTAATTACAATCATAATCGGCCGGTATTCCGTGAGTTTTTTCAGCATGGCAACGATGGCTTCTGTCATGCGCCGCTGCTCATATTCCACTTCATTTAACAGCACCCCTTCTTCCCTTTTGCAGATACCATCTTCATAGTACCCTAAAAACAAAGACCGGTGCAGTTCATAAGTTCCGCATTCGCGCAAAAAAGCTTCAAAATCTCCCTTTACAAATTTGCGGAACATGTCACAGATAATGTCCAGAAAAGGCGCATATGCCCCGGGCAATGTCTCATATCGCAGTTCACAACAGGCAAAAAAAACGTTATCGTCTTCCTGATAACGTTTTTTATTCTCCAGCCCGGCCACAGAAAAGTCATTGTTATAGCTTGCCATAACAATGTTCTTTTCTGCGGTTCCGATTCTGTGATATACCTGTTCTATGACACCATTAAAGTACTTTTCAATCATGGCTCCAACCCCCTATTTGAAATCCATAATCCCGGCTGATTTTTAATATGCCTTGCCCCAATATACCAGCTTATGTGCCGGTTTTCCACAGCATACACAAACATCTGAAATCTGTTCCTGATCATTAAACGGCATACAGCGTGAGGTTACTGCCAGATCTTCTTTGATCTTGTCCTCACATGCCTGATCTCCGCACCACATACCACGGATGAATCCCGGTTTATTTTCTGCAATATCCTTAAATTCTTCGTAATTATGTGCATCCCAGATATGTGCATCACGATGTGCCTTTGCACGCGCAAACATATCTTTCTGAACGGTCTCTAACAGTTCCGGAATCTTTGTCTCGATCTCATCCAGGGAAACCTCAATTTTCTCTCTGGTATCTCTGCGGACAACCACACATTTATTTGCCGCAATATCTTTCGGTCCCAGTTCCACACGAAGCGGAATTCCACGCATCTCCTGCTCAGAGAATTTCCATCCCGGACTCTTATCAGAATCGTCCAGTTTTGCACGGCAGACTTTTCCCAGACGCTCACGCACTTCGTTTGCCTTATCCAATACGCCATCCTTCTGCATCTGGATCGGGATAACCATGACCTGTGTCGGTGCTACCTTAGGTGGCAGAACCA
>ULWM01065003.1_pt1 | contig 15577 bp, 12 predicted proteins | sample 1960331 | NCBI WGS metagenome assembly ULWM01 (sample SAMEA4835812, study PRJEB28245) | human gut metagenome | biome: gut microbiome; material: fecal sample | place: Denmark | collected 2008 | reverse complement strand
GGCATTATCTTTTTGCGCATTGACGGAAGATTGCTCTTCCAGTTGCTGACGGCGTTTATCCAAAATCCGCATGAGCATTGAAACGTAGAACGCCTTTTGTTCACTCTCGCTCAGCTTGCAGATATCCGGCTCACCGACGGTTGTTACTTTGAGTTGGACTTGTTTTCTCTTCAATGGCATTATCTCCTTTTTAGTATTTTTTGCAAGGACGGAAAAAGAAAGTAAAGACGAAGATTTGGCTTTCACGGACTTGGTTGCTACATAGGCTTTACCTCTTTTTCTCGGTCTTGCGGTTTTATTCATAACACAGTTGAGATGGCGTTGTACACTGACTGAACCGGTCATCTTCCTAGACAATTCCGGCCAGTTTTAAGACTCAGCCGTACTTTGCCAAGACTTGCCCATACTCTATCAAGACTCAGTTGTACTCGCTACATCTTTACGTGTTGTGAACAATACACATCGTAAACGCGAACGAATGAACAAACAAGAACATCGTTGTGCGCACTTTGGACGAGTTTGAAATCGTGACCGAATACCGTTCGAACCCTGTTGTGATATGAACTACGGACAGCGTATCATTGCCGACACGTTTTGCACAAATGGGTGCAAGTTTAGTTTCAATGGTTTTCGTTCGGTTTTGCGGGACAACTCTCGGGAGCGAGAATGGCGTTGCAATGGCTTTTGTGTGTTATGAACAGTTTTTAAGTTAGCACAGAATCGTTTTTGAGCGTGAGTACCTAAAATCCAACTTTAGGGGAAATTTTTGTTAAAAAAATAAATGTTGAGTGGGAATTTGAATGGGAAAACGCATATTAAGGTAAACTCGAGCGGTGATTGCGACGCCGAAAAGACAAAAGCAGAATTCGCCGGTTGATATAAAAAAAGAAAAAAATCCGCCTATGAAAAAGAGGACAAAAAATTCGCATTGCCGATGTGCGAGGAAAACGGGCCCGATTCGCCAAGCGGTTTAGCGCGAACGGCCCGTTCCGCACGGCTGCGATTTTGCCTTTTTAGGCGGTTTGTTTTTATACAAGGCGTATGCTTGTCTCGGCGAGGCGCATCGGGGTTCCCCGCAAAACGGAGCGCAGCGACGTTTTGTGGGGGGAAAGCCTTGCCGACTTGTTCAAGACAAGCATACGCCTAAGTGCCAAAGGGGTTAAACATATCAACCGTTGTCAAGCATACCCTAATATTGACATATTATGGAAATAGTGTTATTATATGCGTGCGATAACTTAATCAATTTGGGAAAAGACCTTTACTTCGGTTACAGACGCATTTTTCGCATTACATAGCTTTTTCTAAATTGAGCATGTAGGTTTATCGCAAAAATCAGCGGGGATGCACTTGTTATATTTTTACTTGATTATTTAATTCCCTGCGGCATTACAGCGAGGGAGAAATGAGAACCCAAAAGCAACGTATTTTCAGTTTTTTAGTCCTTTTAACAATGGTGATTGTTTTGGCATGCATTTTTGTCGCTTGCGATAAAGGCGGTGCGCAAGACAAGAATTATACTGTTACTATACATCCCGACAATGGGCAAGCTGATTTTGTTTGGGATACAAAAACCGATATTCCGGTTATAACAAAGTACGGATATCATATCGTTGGCTTTTATCTTGACGAGGATATGACGATAAGCACAACGTTTGAATCGCTGAAAGCAACCAACCTGACAGCGGATTTGAACGTATATGTCAAATGGGAAAAGGATAGCGTACCGCCAAAAACCAAAATTGTCACAAAAAACTTGCTTTGTGATTACGATACTAGGGCTTTGCGCGGAAAGGTGTCCAATTCAACAATGGTATTTTCGTTTAATGATGAGATTTCCGTTGAAAAAGGCACTACATACACCATTTCAACCGATATTAACGGCATTAATGTGATTCCAAGCAAAACGGTAAATCTTGAAATTGGAGATAATATTTTCTACGTTTTAGTTTCAAATGAAGATGAACTTACGTTATATACGGCAACAGTGCGTCGCAAACCTATCTATACTGTCACTTTTGACACTTTAGGCGGAACGGAAGTCGAAGCGCAACAAGTTGAAGAAGATGCTTTCGCAACTGCGCCAACCACTGAAAAAAACGGTTGCACATTTGAAAAGTGGGATTGGGATTTTTCAATGCCGATCACGGAAAATACAACCATTACTGCAATTTGGAATACTTTTGTATATAATATAATTTACGATTTTAACATCCCCGAAGATTCTGTAAGTCAAGAAGTTGACAACTCAATGAACCCGACAACCTACACGGTTGACGACACGATATATTTCTCTGCGCCTAGAAGAAACGGGTACTATTTGACCGGTTGGAGCGTTAGCAACATTTCCAAAGGCACAACAGGAACTGTAACAACAACGGCGCAATGGCGCCCGATTATCTATGAGATAGTATATGATTTTGGCGATTCCAATTCGGTAAGCAAGGCGGCAAACAACGACTCAAATCCAAGGTATTATTCTGTTGAAAGCGAAATCACTTTTGCCGAACCAACAAGAGCCGGTTATTCGTTTGTATCTTGGGAAAAGAATATTGAAAAAGGCACGACCGGTACGCAAACAGTAACGGCAAATTGGAATGTAAACCAATACAATATCGAATATGTGTTGAATGGTTGGACAAATGCCGAAAACAACAAAACAATATATACGATAGAAGATAAAACATTTGCTCTGTCTGACGGTATGAACGGGGAAAGCCTTTTCTGTGGTTGGTATTTGGATAATGAGTATACGAATTGCATCGAAACGATAGATGCCTCGACAATGAGAGATTATACCATTTATGCAATGCCTGATTGTGGTGCAACAAAAGGTTTAACTATTGTAAACGGTGTTGTAAAAGGCTATTCGGGTGCATCTAATGAGGTGATTATACCATCTTTCTATAAAGGATATGCTGTTGACAGTTTGGTTGAATCCGCATTCAAGGATCGTTCTCTTATTACTAGCGTTACAGTCCCTAACAGTGTAACAAAAATAGAGACCGGTTCATTTTTCGGTTGTTCATCCCTTGAAAGCATTTCAATTCCGTTTGTTGGCGCAAGTAACACTGCACAAAAAGGTTACGACCAAGTGTTAGGATATATTTTTGGGTATAAAGAGATTACTGGTCCGTTTTCTATGGGAATTGGTGGAGATGTAATCGAACAATATGTAAAATCTTCAAATAAACAATATGTACACTATGCTTATTATATACCAGAGTCATTGAAAAACGTCGTAATTAGTGGCGAAATGACTATGATACCGGATAATGCGTTCAAGAACTGCAGCATGTTGACTAGTATTACAATTCCAGACAGTGTAACGGTTATTAGATATGAAGCCTTTCAATATTGTAGAATGTTGAGGAACATCACAATACCTGACAACGTGACAGTCATATGCAAAGATGCATTTAATGGCTGCATTGGGTTGACAAATATAGTCCTTGGCGATGGGGTTACTAATATAGGCGAAAATGCATTTAATGGGTGCGAAAAACTTGTTGAAGTGCACAACAAATCGTCTTTGCCATTGACTCTAGGCAGTTCTGATAATGGGTATATTGCTTACTATGCAAAGAATGTATATAGCGAAGACGGCAAAAGCAAATTGTCTGTAGACTCAAATGGATATGAAATATACGCTGATGGAGATAGCAAAATATTGATTGCATATTATGGAAGCGAAACAGACTTGATTCTTCCAATCGATATTACGGTAATCAATAAATATGCGTTATATGATTGCAATCGTTTGACAAGTTTAATAATCTCCGACAATGTGATCAGCATTGGGGATTATGCTTTTTCAGATTGTGTCGGGATGATAACCATCACGATGGGAAATAACATTATGAGCATAGGCAATCAAGCCTTTAGGGGCTGTAGTCTTTTGACAAATATAGCAATCCCCAATAGTGTGACGAGCATCGGCGATTATGCCTTCTCTAGTTGCTACAACCTTCAAAATATATACATAACTGATATAGCAGCATGGTGCAATATTTCTGGATTGGGAAATTTGATGGACTATAGCTTATCCGATAAGAAATTGTATCTAAACAATGCACTTGTTACATCGATTACGATTCCAGATAGCGTAACTTTAATTCCCGATCATGCCTTCTGTGGTTGCAGTAGCTTGGCGGATATCACAATCCCAGACAGTGTGATGAGCATCGGCGATTATGCCTTCTATGGTTGCAGTGGCTTGGCGAGTATCACAATCCCAGACAGTGTGACGAGCATTGGCGGTTCTGCCTTCTATGGTTGCAGTGGATTGACGAGCGTAACAATTGGCAATGGCGTGACGAGCATTGGCGGTTCTGCCTTCTCCGGTTGCGAAAAACTTACAAGCGTAACAATCCCAAATGGCGTGACAAGTATTGATTGGTATGCCTTTAATGGTTGCGCCGAATTGACAAGCATAACAATCCCCAACAGTTTGACAAGCATTGGTTGGTATGCCTTCGAGGGGTGTACAAACTTGACGAATATTTATTATAACGGAGATGTTGCAGGATGGTGCAGTATACTCGGATTAGCTAATTTGATGAATTGTGGCGCAGACAGTTTGTGGGGATGGAATAGTCATAAAAAGATATTGTATATAAACAATGAGCTTGTTACATCTTTGATAATCCCCGACAGCGTGACGAGTATTGGCGATTCTGCTTTCCAAAATTGTAGCAGTTTGACAAGCGTAACAATTGGCAATGGCGTGACGAGCATCGGCGAAGGGACTTTCTCTAGATGCACCGGGCTTACGAGCGTAGTGATCCCCGACAGCGTGACGAGCATTGGCAAGTCTGCCTTCTATGAATGCAGAAGCCTTACAAGTATTACTTTTAACGGAACGATAGCGCAATGGAACGCCATACCAAAAGGTTCGGGCTGGAATTATAACACCGGCAGTTATACAGTGTATTGCACAGACGGCACAATTCCAAAGAGCAATTAGTGAATGGATAATATAATAGCTTTGTTTAAATAAAAAGGAGAGAAAGATGGAGAAGAATATCGTAATAAAAACATTGGAAGCTATTATTGGAACGGACACTATCGGGTTCATTAGCGGGAAAGTTGAAGATATAGGAACAGGCAACTGCAGCTTGTCGGACGGGCGAGGCTGTGTTTATGGTTTTGCTGTGCGAATTGATGAGAATTTGGACGAGTTGAAGGAGAAATTAAAGGAACAATGTTCAGTAAAAAATGATACTCTTGATAATTGGATGCCAATAAAAGATAATTGGTATCCTTTGTATTGGGGAAGAGATCTGAATATGGGACTACGGTTGGATTCGCATGTAAAAGAAATTACTGGCACAGGTACTATACAACTTTGTAAAATAGACGCACTAAAAGAACATGTTGTCGTTTATGGAGCATTGCCATGCATAAACTACAAAGAAAATGAGGATAAAATGCATAATCGTTATCCGGACATTTTGAAAACAAGAAAAGGAAAGAAAAAAACAACACGCCCTTCTGAGTTTTTGAGAGAACAATTGGACGAAAACGAATAGTCGTATAAATGTTGAGATAATAAAAAAATAGTAAAAAACAGAAACGGGGGTATATAAACAAATATCGGCGTACGTTCGATTTCTGAGTCAAATTGCTCCATTAGAACATTTTCGCATAAAAAAATCAATGATCATTGAATTTATTTTACATTTTTCTTGTAATTCGTCGAAAAAGATTGTACAATAAATAAGCACAAATTTATCCATGTATGAGGTCCGAAATGGCTGCAAGTTACAAAAAATTGTTTAAACTACTGATTGATCGTGAGATGAAGAGTAAGGATCTCGCCGCAAAGGCGGGAATCAGCACTGCAACGCTCGCAAAAATGAAAAAAGACGGCGCAACTGTATCAAGCGACGTGCTCGTGAAAATTTGCACGGCACTCGGGTGCACTATGGATGATATATTGGAGATTGTCCCTACTAAAGAGAGCAAAGAAGGAAGTATAAAGAAATGAACCATATGACAACTAAACAAGCCTCTGAAAAGTGGGGGCTATCTGAGAGAACAGTCATTAGTTACTGTAAAAATCGGATAGTGAAAGACGCAGAATACGCAAATGAATGGCTCATTCCGGAAAATACGACGAAACCCGTGGTGAAACGTGGTAGAAAGAAAAAATATAAATTTACTTTCGCAGACTTGTTTTGCGGGGTTGGCGGGTTTCATCAGGCAATGGCTTCACTTGGAGGAAAATGTGTATTCGCATGTGATATTGATGAACCTTGCAGGAAGGTGTACGAGGAAAACTACAAAACTGACGGTGATGATTTAATTATTGCAACTGATATTAATATAATTGCAAAAGAAAACGCCTTACCACAGTTTGATGTGCTGTGTGGCGGATTTCCGTGCCAGACATTTTCGAAGGCAGGGAAACGTAGCGGATTTCAGATTGTCGAAAACAAAAATGGAGATACAGATGATAGGGGACAACTCTTTTTCAGAATTATTGATATATTAAATGACCATCCGGAGTGCAATTATGTAATTCTCGAGAATGTACGAAATCTTGCCGACAATGAGAAGAATTGGAAGGTTGTTTGTAATAAACTTAAGACTTTAGGATTTATTATCACCGAAAATCCGATAATAGAATCACCACATCACTTTGGAATTCCTCAAGTTAGAGATCGTGTATATATTTTAGGAATAAAAGAAACAGCGATTAAAACAGAGGCTCTGCGTGAAAACAAAAAAATCACAAGACGCATGCTTGGACTTGATAAATATTTTAAAAAGTGCCCTAAAAACTGCATTCCGATGCTCTTGGACGCGGTGACGGACCCCAAATATTATGTTCCCGACGATCTTGTCGAGGTTTTAGATATATGGGAAGAGTTTCTTCAAAACATAAAGGGTATCAAAAGTCCATTTTGGTTGCATAAGGCCGGTCTCGGTATATACGATGATGAGAAATATAAGTCGGATCCCGAAATTGGATATTCTGATATGCCTGACTGGAAAAAAGAACTGGTATGGAAAAGCAGGGTTATGTATAATAATAATCAAAAGTTTATTGATGAGTGGGCTAAAAGACATAAGATGACAGAAAGAAGTCTGATACACCAAAAATTCGAGTGGAATGCTTCTCGCGATTGTAAGAGTATTAAAGAGGGGATTACGCAGATTAGACAATCTGGTGTTCGTGTGAAGAATCCGGATTATTTTCCTTCGCTTGTTGCAATGAATAACACTCCGATCGTGTGGGATGAAAAAGCAAAAAAATATCGGTATCTTTCTCCACACGAGGCAGCAAAACTTCAAAGTTTTAAGGACGACTTTATATTCAATGAGTCTGATCCCGTTTCATATAGACAACTTGGCAACTCTGTAAATGTTAAACTTGTAAAAATATTTGCAGAAGCATTATTGAAATTGTAATTTAGGTGGTGGACAAACATGGAAAAGATCACTTCATTAAATATACAGCCGCAGGCCGGTGTTCTTGGCGTATTTTCTCGTTTGAACTATAAACCGTGGTATGCGATTGCCGAATTCGTAGATAATGCAACTCAATCGTTTTATAGTAACGAAAAGATATTAACCGAGAAAGGAATTAAATCGGTCACCGTGCGTATTGAGTATGATTTTGAGCGGAATATTCTGAAAATTACCGATAATGCCTTTGGAATGGAGATTGATGATTTTTCGAGAGCAGTGAAGGTGGATTCTCCTCCTGAATCAAATACCGGTAGAAATGAATTCGGAATGGGGTTGAAAACCGCCGCAAGTTGGTTCGGAAATACTTGGTCGGTTGAAAGTACGCGGTTAGGTTCGTGTAACAAATATTATACTGAGGTTAATATTCAAGAACTTCGTGAAAAGCACCTTAACACTATAGATATTATTTCTGCTGATTGTGATCCTATAGAACACGGAACTACGATTATTATTAGTGATGTTACTAAAAAAATTGATGCTGCTCGAACAAAAGGGAAAATCATTCAACTTTTAGAAAGCATGTATCGGCGAGATTTGAACTCTGGCAGTGTTAGCATTTGGTTTAACGATAGTTCACTCCATTTTGATGAGTATCATTGTTTAGAATTCAGAGGGAAAACCTGGAGAAAAAATATAGATTTTGACTTTGAATTTGATGGTATCAATCACCATGTCGCCGGCTTTGTCGGAATATTGGCAAGTGGTGGTTTTGGGAAAGCAGGGTTTGCACTTTTCAGAAGGGGAAGAGTAATCGTTGGCGGTGAGGATCAGAACTACAAGCCTGAAGGAATTTTTCATCAGGCGCAGAGCCCGATTGCACACAAATTGTTTGGTGAGTTTGATCTTGAGGATTTCCCTGTCAACCAAGCTAAGGATGGATTTGTTTGGGATGATGGCCTAGAGGTTAGATTTGTTGAGGAGTTGAGAAAACAAATCCAGGATTATATTGATATTGCGAAGTTGACCAATAAAGAAAGGGCTAAGGAAGAAGAGTTTTCTGAAAAGAGTTCAAACAATGTTCAGGATGAAGTTAAGAAGTTCACAGATGCATTCTCTTTCTCTTCGGGGGATGGTACGTTATTTGTCAATAATAGCATAATAGACGATTCGATAGAGAATGCATTGGGTAACCGGGATATCACGGCATATGAAGAATATCTGCGCAGTACGAACAATGACAAAGAGAAAACTGTTGGTAGCAAAAGAAAATATACTATAAAGATCAACGAAGTGTTAAAGAAGGATTTTGTCGTTGAATGGTCTATTGGAAATAATGCATATTGGATTAATGTTGATGAGTCTGAAGATGGCCACGAGGTTAACATAGTTATAAACATTAATCATCCGTTTTTTAAACCTTACACAAACGACGAGGATTTTAAAATTGTACTTGAAAAATTCGTCATATCGTTTGTGGTTGCGGAGCAGCAGGCGAAGTTAACATCGAATAAGGAAGGATACATACCAGCATCTGCCATCAGGAATAGAATGAACGAATTTCTCTCTATAGTGTCGGAGGATTAATTTATGGAAAAATACACTTTAGTGACAGGCAAAACATCAACGGTTCCTATGGAATTGGGTGAATGTTATGAATTGGTGCATAAAAAGCATATAGCCGCATACGGGGAGACTGGGGCAGACAATATCGTACAGAATATTGTTGAAACATACAAAAATATTCAGTTGCAACTTGCAGACCCAAATAAAAACAATAATGTTTTACTTGTTGGAAAGGTTCAGTCTGGTAAAACCTCAAATTTAGAGATGCTCACAGCCATTGCATTTGACAATGGATATAATATCCTCGTTATATACGGTGGATACGATACGAGTTTGCTCAAGCAAACCACAGATAGATTCAAGGAGACATTTGACGTTGTTGGAGATATCACATATGATGATGAAGGCCCTGCAATCTTTACTACCGATGATAGCAATCAGATTTTAAGCATTGACGATGAGATTATGACGGATCTTCTTGAAAATAACAAACCAGTTATCTTTGTTTCGATGAAGAGACCGGCTGCTATGAGAAAGATTAATGCGTTATTTGGTAGATTAGACAAGTCCAAGTTTAAAGCATTTATTATCGATGATGAAGGGGATCAGGCGAGCCTCAATACCGCTAAGGATAAAAGAAAAAATGCATCTGCAACTTATAAAGAAATTTGTAAGATGAAAGAGTTGCTTGATGACCCAATGTATTTATCTGTTACAGCAACACCACAGGCTAATATTTTCTTGGATACGTGGAGTAGATTGAGACCTGATTCTATTAGACTGATTCAGCCCGGAATTGGATATGATGGAGCTGAGATTTATCATTTATACGAAAATGATATTATTCAAATTGTTTCTGATGATGACCATGAGGGTTTGGCGGATGGGATAATCCCTGAATCTCTTTGGACGGCAGTTAGATATTTTATTGTAGCAAGTGCAATTAAATGCAGGAGAGCCACTAAAACTAAAGATCATTATAGCGATATGATTATCCATGCTTTTCGTGAAGTATCGCAGCACAGCAATATCTACGCTTCAATATGTGCATACATAAAAAACATGAAAGATTCCTTTGAGTACAGGGATGGCGACTTGAAAATATACTTGTCTGAATTTAAAGAATGCTATGAAAAATACATACCTTCTGACATCAAAGCATCCATTACATTCGATAGTATTGTTGATGATATATCAACAGTTGTTAAAAAAACTAAGGTGATACTCAAAAACGGAATTGGAAAAACAACGCAAGGGAACGAGAAACTCAAATGGCATAAAATCTATGTCGGCGGTGACCTTCTTCAAAGAGGGCTTACATTTTCGAATTTGATTACTACATATTTTACCCGTTGGGCAATCGGCGGCGGGAATATGGACACAAATTTGCAGAGAGCACGTTGGTTTGGATACCGTAGCAAATATATCGATATTTGCAAGATCTTTACAACCACTGAAATTGCTCAGGAATTTACTAATCTTGCGGAAATTGAGGATGATCTTTGGGACCAGTTTGCAGATGTCGAAAATGGTATGCTTAATATTGATGATATACTGATTCAGTCGGAAAAGACTAAGCAAAATCCAACAAGCAAGCAACGCGTTAAGTATAAGAAAGTCGCTTTCAAGAGCCGTTGGCTCAAACAAAGATTTTTGGTCGCCGACGAAAGGAAAATTGCTGAGAACGATGCTGAACTTCGAAAGTTGTTTGATACCGTTACATGGCAGTCTACCACTGCGGGAAGCAAAATCGCTGCAGTGACTGCTCGCTATGCATATTTCGATGCAGCAACGCTTAAAAAATTGATTAATGTAATCTACGGGGTGTTTGATTATGAGCCGTTCCAAAAGAAAGCCTTAACGGATCTGCTCGGTCAAGATAACATACCTGTTATATTGATGGGGGTAGATAAAAAAGCACGTTATCGTAGTATTTATGAGTGTGGTTTTAGAATCAAAGCTTTGCTCCAAGGTGCCGACTCTACTGTTGCTGAAAAAATTACATACATCGGTGATAGTGGCGTTGTTATCGATAAGGATAAAATCAACATTCAAATTCATAGAATAGTTCCCGGTAAGGATAGATTTCACCCAATGGATAATAAAGAGCAGTATATGTTCGCAATCTATATTCCAAAGGAAAAAACATATTTTGTAAAGGAGTATTGATATGTTGGAAGAAATTAAAATGACCATAACGACCTGTCCTTGTGACGGTAACATATATTTGGTTCATAAACTTTCCGATTGCTCTGGTTTTTTTATGTCTCAGAGGCGCCTTATGTATATGGTTTACAATAACGAGGGAGCATCACATCAAAGTTTGATAACGGAATTTCTGCGACTAAACACTAATATTGAGATAACGTCTATAGGAAACAATCAACAGTTTGAGTCAGGAAAGTATAATATAATTGAAATGTTGCCTATAGATGGAATATACGATGACGCAAGCCTTGATTCATTCATAAATTTATGTGTGGCGCATACTAAATTTATGGGCTCCACAACTTTTGTAAAATTTTTCTATTCATTGGTAAATCTGTTCCAGTATCCTAAGGAGCAAAATTTTATCAATTTAGTTGGCTTGTTTGGAGAGTTGTCATTTCTCAAATATGTTTCTCAAGTGATGGATATTGATATTTCAGATTGTTGGCATAAAGCAGGTAGCAACGATAATTATGATATTGTTTTGGAGTCGTGCAATCTTGAAATAAAAACAACCATGTCAATCGATGAGTCAGTGACAATAAAGCATTCTCAGTTATTCAATTCGGATCGAAACTTTTTGATAGCAGTTTTGATTGAGGAAAGTAACAGAGGTAAAACATTAAACCAACTTATTGCCGAAATGCAAGCTCATGTTGAGCATTTTAAGTCATTTACTTTTGCTTTGAACATTGAAAGAGAGAAAAAGCGTGTCTCGTCAATAGATGCTGGAAATAAGAAGTTTTACTTCAAATCAGCAACAATTTATGATGCTCGTATAATAAATCCTTTCAAAGAGTTGCCGAGAAATATTTTTGGAATAGAATATAAGTTGGATTTATTTGAAATGCCGTCAGTTGATTTAAAAAACTTTAAAAAGGAGATAAAAGATGTTTAAGACTTACGAATTGTTTGATCATAGGAACATAAATGATCTTGTTCCGGAAATAGTTTATTATTACTTGTTCAAGGGGCTAAGTTTAACAGCAATCGAGCAAAAACTATTTAAAACCGAAGATTATCATGGTTGGTTAAGCAAAACATTTCTTAATTACTACGGTATTGATACCGAAAGAGAAAACAAGGGTATATATGTAGATAAGACCGTTCCTGAAGTTGTGGAAGAACTTTACAAAAGTTCGAATATTGCGCATGTTCGTGTTGCAAAGTTATTAAAGGAAAAATACCTTTAATATTGCAGGGTTCCGTCCTCGAATTATTATTATGAGGCGCGTTTTTGGTCGGGAATGCCCGATTTGAATCTGGACAGTGTTTCCGTCAAAAACGAGATAAAAAACATTATGGATTTTTGGCTTCGAGAGCATAAGGTCGACGGATTTCGCCTCGACGCCATTACGTCTTATTTTACAAACAACGTCGAGAAAAACGTGGAGTTTTTGTCCTGGCTTGCAAAAGAGGCGAAACGCATTAAAGATTGCTTTATCGTTGGCGAAGCGTGGGAAGATAGCGACGGCAAAATTGCCGAGTATTACAAAAGCAATATCGACGGATGTTTCCTGTTTACGGGGGCTCAACGTGGCGGAAGAATCGCAAACGCCATAAAATCGGGCAACGCAAGCGAGTTTTCGCAATGGCTTTCGTCGCTCGATAGTACGTATGGCGGAATGATTATGCCGTTTTTGGGCAATCACGATACTATGCGTCCGGCGTCTTTCATGGGGGATGAGCAGCAAACAAAAATGGCTTTCGGAATGCTCTCGATGATGAGCGGAAGTATATTTTTGTATTACGGCGAGGAGATAGACTTGACAAGCGAGGGCGGCGAAAATTCGGATGAGAAAAAACGCGTCGCCATGTTTTGGGATTACGGAGATGAAAAAGGCAATTGCTATTACAACGCGCAGGGGATTGGCGTTTCGCAAAGCAAATACGCATATCCGCCGTTAAGCGCGCAAAAGACAAATTCAAACAGCATATACCGTTTCTACAAAAAAGCGTTGCAACTCAGAAATTCCAATCCTGCAATCGTGCGCGGAAAAACCATGGTTTTGGACTTGAATCTTCCAAATTATGCTTTTGCGATTCGCAAGCAATACGGGGAAAAATCCGTAATAGTCGTCATGAACTTGTCAAGTTCACAATTTACATCGACATACGTTGGCAATGCGTTGCTTTTGGGAGGGCTGTCAGCCGTTTCAAATGCCGAAAAAGACGCTCCTTTTATACGGGATAACGTATTAACTCTTTCGCCATATTCGTATGCGGTTTGCGAGATGCAATAGCGCTGAAGGTAACCGACTTAAACTGATAATGAATGGTTTTACATGCCGTTTTGTAAGAAAAAGATTCTTAAATATTGCAAGCAAGTATTGATAAGTTAATTTGCAAATGGTATAATCATTATCGTACAAAAAGTGATTAAGGATGTGCTTGCGTGATAAAAACTTCGATTCGATTTTTTGAAGATATACCCGTAAGAGCCGTTTGGGATGAAGATACTTCCAAATGGTGGTTTTGCGCTACGGATATTGCGGAAGCACTCACAAAAAGCACAAATCCGCGCTCATACTGGAACGCTCTCAAACGTAGAAAAGGCGAGTTGTCGACAATTTGTCGACAACTGAAATTGACTGCTTCCGACGGCAAAAAATATCTGACCGACGTCGTTGACGATGAAGGTGTCAATACCATTCTTGCACTTATTCCAAGCAAAAAATCGCTTGTGTTCGAGAAGTGGTTGAAGGGAATGGGATCGTCAATTGACGATAAAAGCAAGCAAAAAGCGTACGAATTGTTTGAGTCGGGGATGATAAACGAAATCGAAGTTGGAACTGTAAAAGGCTTGCAACAAATACACTCGTATATTTTCGGTGGATTGTATGATTTTGCAGGACAAATCCGGACGATGAATATCGCAAAGGGCGGTTTTGCATTTGCGCCGGCGATGTATTTGCAAGACAATTTGCGCAAAATTGAGAATATGCCCGACGATACGCTCGAACAAATCGTAGACAAATACGTCGAGATGAACGTTGCCCATCCGTTTATGGAAGGCAATGGCAGAAGTACGCGCATTTGGCTTGATTTGATTTTGAAAAAACATCTCAAAAAATGTGTCGATTGGAGCAAAATCGATAAGAAAGCATATCTTGCCGCAATGCAAGAAAGTCCCGTCGATTCAACGGACATTTTCCTTTTAATTAAAAATGCACTGACCGAAGATATAGGTAATCGAGAGATATTTATGAAAGGTATCGACTATTCCTATTATTACGAACAAGTGGATGAGTGATATTTGTCTTGTATTCTCATTCTTCTGCGCCAAATGGTTGTGCGGTTGACATTCAAAAGGTTTGTTACTTCGAGATAAGTCAATCCCGACATATAGGCGCAGAGAACGTCATATTCGTCTTGCGTCAAATTCATCCTTTCGATGAGCGCATCAACTGCGGTATAATCGTTGCCGGATTCGTCGTCAATAAAAGTTATGTGCGACGATGCAACGCTGTCGTTTATGGCGGTTGTGTGCGCCAAATGGCAAGTGAATTGCTTGTCCAAGTATCTGTCGGTAAAACGGAAGCACGCTCGTTTAATCGATATAACGTTTTGACGAGTGGTCGTATAATTGTCGCCAAGTTTTTTACCGATGTGTTCGCAAAGGAAAAGTATTGAGGTTTGCACTATATCGTATCCGTCAGAGTATTCGTCGAAAGAATTGTTTGATTTGATATAGATGAGCAAAATATAGCATTTTATATTTTAGCCGCAAATAGTGAAAAATTTGACTATTTAGACATTTGGAATGAAGAAATCGAGTCTTTTAAAATGGAGTATGCGGAGAATGAAGCCGGTGCGATAAGCGATAATTCGGAAAAGATGGGCAGATTAAAAAACAATATTTTCAAAGAAGAGAAAGAGTACCGTTTTATTATTAAGCAGCCCCACCGCAATTACGATAGTCATATCGTTAGAGAGCTGAACGTTGGGAAAATTAAAAAAATAATTTTGGCGGTCGATTTCAGATTGGAAAAAATAGCAAGAATTATCTTCCCTGAAGGTAACGAGTATAACGTCGAAGTACGGCCAAATACTATGATTAACTAAAACCTGTCGGTATTCGCTCAACGAGAATTGGTAAGTACTTGCAAATTATCCGTAAATCGCGATATATCGTTGTCGCATTTTGATGAAGTATTCAAACACTGTGGATTGCGCTCGGTCAAGTATAGCGGCGATTTCGGGATAACTCAGTCTGTTTTGACGACATTCAAGCGCAATTCGCATGTTGTCCGCCAGATTTAGACTATCAACGATTGAATCATAGACGGTATAGTCTTTGGCAACATCGACTTCAATCTCACAAGACGGCTCGCTTACAGGTGTTAAGGCATCAAGGCTCACGGAGCGGCGATAATCGCTTGTTTTTCGA
>ULWM01040742.1_pt1 | contig 15628 bp, 15 predicted proteins | sample 1960331 | NCBI WGS metagenome assembly ULWM01 (sample SAMEA4835812, study PRJEB28245) | human gut metagenome | biome: gut microbiome; material: fecal sample | place: Denmark | collected 2008 | reverse complement strand
GATATGCGTTGACACGGACGGCTGCATGGCGGACATTCCGCTGCAAACATGGCAAACAGTCGAAAGAGTTCTGGCAAAACAGCTTTTTATCGAAGTCAGCCGCATCGACAAACCTCTCGAAACAACCGAAGAGATACTCATGCATCTGCTCGACGGCGGCTTTCCGTCAGCGCCATATTTCAAACTGCAAACTATAAATACCTACCTCGCGGATTTTCATCCGGCAGCTTTTGCGCTGATCGACCTTTCTGCTTACCACAGCAAGTACCTCGGCAAACGATATCTCAAAACGGAGATTTATTCCTGTTTTTCGGACTCTCATGCTTTTGTGTATCATGAAAATATATTTATGTTTCTTCATAATAACTACAGTCGAGCCGAATTGACTGCAATGGCGAAAGAATTTCAGCTTAAAATCATCGTTTCAGACGAGATTGAAAATCTGTTTGACTTGCCTTCACTTTATCAGGCCGCACACGATGCTCTTGAATTGATGACATACGGACAATTCAGCTGCGGCAATGTATGCAGCGTTTCACAGCTGCGCACACCGCTTATGCTGAAACGGCTTGAAGGCAATGAAAACATTATTCCGCCGAAACTGCGTGAACTTGCAGCGCATGACAGAAAAAAAGAAACTCAATACTGCGAAACGCTTTACACATACCTTACATGCAGCTGTTCGCTCAAAAAAACATGCGATATGCTTTTTACGCATCGCAACACCATACTTTACCGCATCAAACGTATCCGTGAGGATTTCGGCATTCCTTTGGATGACCCCGCCTCCCATACGGAGATTTTGATCGGGACTTCTCTTATTTTACTTAAAACGAAGGGCCCCTTTTTCTTCCGCCCCGTTGATACACCGAACTGCATTCCCATGCCCGACACGGAGTGCTGAAGCTGTTACCGAGAGTTTTTTGAGGAGGTTTTTAAATGAAGGAGAATCGAAAGTTATTAAAAGAAGTCATCAAAGGAATTAAGCGCGACATGACCGATGAGGACGTGCTTAATCTTCTTGCGGACAGCAAGGTTTCGGAAAATCCGAACCGTGAAAAAGATAAGTACACCGTCGGGCAGCGTGCTGCCGATGCAATTGCAAAGTTTGCAGGAAGCTGGGCATTTATTTTTTCGTTTGCCGGCCTCCTCATTCTGTGGATGCTTGCGAACGTGCTGCTTGCTGTGAAAGCGTTCGATCCCTATCCGTTCATTTTGCTGAACCTTGCCTTATCATGTGTGGCAGCAGTTCAAGCTCCCCTCATAATGATGAGTCAGAACAGGCAGGAAGAAAAGGACAGGCGCAGAGCCGAAAACGATTATAAAGTTAATCTTAAGACCGAAATAATGATAGAAGACCTTTACGACAAAGTCAATGCGATTTTTGCTCTTCAGAAGGAACTTTTAAAAGAACTCCGGCTTCAAAATGAAGGAGTAAACCCTGCCGCCCGTCAAACGCAAAATACGATGACACCGCACACTCAAAGCATTGACCCGGAGAGCACAACCGCAATCGAAGCAGTTGTGCAAACAGCCACGGATAACAGCTGAAGACTCCTTTGCCGAAATCGTTTTACGTTAAAACTCTCGGACAGCGTCCTGCCGTCCGAGAATTGCTTTTTGTTTTTTCAATAACCGAATCGAGATTCCGAAACCTGTCAGGTTTTATCCGCATTTCTCACAAAGTCATTGCGGAACGAAGAATCACAAGTGCATCACCGATTTCGGCTCTGCCGTTGTTATTCATATCCGCAGCGTTCAAGTCAAGCTCATCACCGTCGGCAAGCTGCATTGCATAACGTATAACGCATAACAAACAATGCGTCCTCATTTGCTCAATTTCACGTTCATCACGGGCAGGGTGGGTGCAATGCCGCAGCGAACAAACTCCTCGCGTATGCCCTCCTGCAAATCGTGGTATAAATCATAATAGTTTTCGGTTCTGCACCAGATGCGGACGGCAAAATTCTGTTTTCCGTCCGTGCAGTCATTCAGGCGGATGAAGGCCGCGGGTTCGTTCAAAGCATATTTCTGCGCCTTTACAACGCGTTCGATTGCAGCATGAACGGCCGAACTGTCCGTGTCGCATCCGGCGGAAACGATGAGGTCAACGCGGCGCGTGTCAAAAGCGGAAGCATTTGTGATGTTTGCATTTGAAAGCCCCGCATTGGGCAAAACAACGCGCTGATTGTCGAATGTTGTGAGCGTTGTGTAAAACACACCGATGCTTTCCACCGTTCCGTTATAGCTTCCCGTTTGGATAACATCACCTACATGGAAGGGTTTGAACGCAAGAATCACGATTCCGCCCGCAAGGTTGGAAAGGCTGCCCTGCAATGCAAGGCCGACTGCGATTGCGGCAGAGCTGATTATTGTTGCAACCGAGGCGAGAGGGATTCCCAAAATGCCTATCACAAGCACGATTATCAGCGCATACAGCAAAAAGCCCGCAAGCCAGCGCACAACGCCGCGCACATCGGGCACGATTTTTTGAAAGGCGCGGCTTTTTTCATAGCGTTTCAAAACAGCTTTTGCAATTTTAAGCCCCAAAAGCAAAACAATGATTGCCGCCGCAAGCCGCAATCCGGAGGTCATTGCAAAATTTCTGACAATTGCCCAAAGTTCACGAAAAATGCCGCCGTTTGCGGCTTTGTCCGCATCAAATAAAAACATTACTGTTCCTCCTGTTTTTTCTTCAAAAGAATTATAGCACCTCCCGCCCGTTATTCAACAGCGGCGCCGCCCCGCATTCAAATATATGTTCGGCCGTATGTTCGTCGCACGGAAACGCAAAAAAGCGGCTCCCCCGCTGTATTGAAGAGCCGCTTTCGTATTGTTTGATATTGTCCGTTCAATTACTCATTTCCGTGTTTCGTGTCTTCCTCCCGTTTATGCCGTCGCCCTGCTGATTCGGTTTGTGCGGCACAAAGGCCTCACACGGCAAGCTGCCCGTTCTCATCCTCAATGATTCTGAATATCTGCACCTCGTCGCCCGTCACGGCATCGAGATAAACCGCATAATCATTGCCGCCGAATCGAACTTTGTATTCATAGCAGAGCTTTTCGGTTTGGTCATCCTGCGGAATGAGCGCAAGGTTCGTTTGCACTATCTCAAGCCCGGGCGCAAGGTTTGTTCGAACATCCTCCTCTGCCGCAAGCACAGTCGGAAAGCTGCGCTCGGTGTGACTGAAAAGGTAATTTCTCGCATCCGCACCGACTATTTTTTTCGTGGTTCTGTCTATCCAGATCTTCACAAGATCATTATAGATTATCACATTGTTTCCGCCTGCATTTACCGAACTTTCGGCCGAACTTCCCGAATCCGATGTTTCTGCGTCAATGTTTTCCGTTGCGGCATAGCTTATCAGCACCGCCCCCGGATAATACTGCGCATAGGTTGCCCGCATTGCGGGATAACCTTTCGCCGCAAGGAAGTCAAGTCCCGCCGCATTCAGCGCGTCCGTCTCGGACTCGTTCGGCGCATCCTGTGAGTATCCCTCCGCCGATGTCATGAACCAGAGCAGCTCGCCCCCGCGTACCGTTATCGAAAGGTCAAATTCACGTCCGTCGGCAAACTTTCCCGAAAAATCATAGCTCGGAATTTTGCCGCCGGAGCAGCTTGCAAGTTTCAGCTCCGAAGGTTGAGTTTCGCTCCCCGCTCCGCCGAAAAAAGCCTTTGCACGCCGATATGCTTCCGCTTCATCGATCTCAGCACCCGAAAGCCCCTGCGGCTCGCGTTTTTCCGTACTTTCGGAAAACGGGCCGTCGTATATAAGGGTCGGATAGCGCGAATCGGCCTCATCCTGTCCGGCGTTTGAGGCGTTTCCGCCATGCTCCGCGTTCGAATTTTCGGATTCAAAGAAATCCTCCGCCGCAATTGCAGCAACAGGAATATCTCCGCTGCTCAGCTTCGTTTGCAGTTCCTCGTAAATATTGCCGCTTGCCTCAAACAATGCAGCAAGCTGTTCTCTGTCATCATTCGAAAGCGGCGTACCTCTCAGCACACGCCCTGCAAGCCCTTCCGAATAGTCCGATATGCGCACAAGGAAAGCGTTCAGCTCCGCATTGTCAATATGGGACTGCGGAATCTGTGCCATCAAGCCCACGCATATTCCGCTCTCGTGCCTTATATCGTCCAGCGTTATGCAAAGCGTTGCGGGCGCTTCCGAAATCAGCAGTTTCGAAAGCATGATATTAAGGTTATAAACAGATTCCGTAAGCTCATGATAAGCTGCACGGTACATGTTTTCCGCCGTACGTCTGTAATTTTCGGCAAGCGTCTTCTGCCTGTTGCCCCAAACGGCCGCAATTATCACCGCTGCCGCCAATATCGCCGGAATCAAATACAGGATCAGCGTTCGGAATCCTCCCGAAACGGCTCCGCGCATTCGCCAACGGTCGAACCCGCCGCCCGAACCGCCTCCGTTCGTTCCTTTCTTTACTGCCTCGGATTGGCGTTCCGCATTCGGTTTTGCTGCTTCCCGCGGTGCGCTGTTCTCATTGCCTTCCGCCGAAAATGCATCGCTGTAAAATTCCTCCGCGCGCGGCTCATTCGTAAACTCCGCCGCCGCGCCGGGTATGACCCGCCCGAAAGCTATCGCCTCCTGCATCGGGTTAAGTGTTTCTTCTCTCATAATTCAACGTCACCTTTTGACCTTTTTCTGTTCAAAGTTCCGCAGTTTTTCAGCAAAAAGCATGAGCCCCGATGCGCAGCAAAACGGGCCGTGAGAGCATCCATCTGCTTGTTGCGGTCGCAGGATTGTAATAATACAAACATCCGTTGCTCGGATCCCAGCCGTTCATTGCGTCCCGTGCGGCGCGGATTGACTCATCATCCGGCGCAAGGTTTATCTGCCCGTCGCTCACGGCGTCAAACGCACCGCTTTGGTAGATAACGCCTGCAATCGTGTTCGGAAACGATGCACTGCGAACGCGGTTCAGCACAACCGCCGCAACCGCGACTTTTCCCTTGTATGGTTCCCCTCTTGCTTCGCCGTGAACAAGGCGCGCAAGCAAATAAAGGTTTCCGTTTGAGGATGCGGCCGAACCGCCGCCCGTTGACGAAGGCAGATTCAAACCCAGTGCCGCCGCCGTTTTCTGCCCCACAATTCCGTCCGCCGTCAGTCCGTTCCGCTTTTGGAAAGCGCGCACCGCCGATTCGGTTTTTGCGCCGTATACGCCGTCAACCGTTCCGCTGTAATAACCCCAGCTGCGCAGCCTTGTTTGGAGCTGCCGCACAAGGTCGCCGCGGCTTCCGCGCTTCAATGCCTCCGCATTTGCCCCGAGCTGCGGCAAAAGCAGGCCGAGCATTGCGGCAATCAGTACCGCCGCCGCAATTTTTTTCAATTGTTTCATATCAAAAATCTCCTGAATTTCATTAATCGGCAGCGTTTTCGGCGTCACTGTTTCATTTGCGGTTTCACACGGAACCCCGTTCCTCGTCGGCCCTTTATCCGAAAAGGCTGTGCCAAAACTCCGCAATCAGGCTCCGAAAATGCACTTTCCCGTCCGTCTGACAAGCCGGCGCGCCTTCGGCGGGTTCAACCGTTTCCCTGCTTTCTTCAGCATGTTCATTCCGTTCCGCATCCGCACCGTCGGGAACGCTGCCGCCCGCTTCACTGCCTTTATCATCTATTGTTGCACCGTTCAGGTCAGCTATGCACAGCGGAGGGAACATCAGGCACCACCAGTTTTTGCCGCGTGCTTCGCCGAGCAATATGCGCAGCGCGCGATACTCTCCCGCAGGATAGACCGTTTCTCCGTATTGTTTTTCCGGAAAACCGAATTTGCCGACGGCAAGCTGCGCGTCGTATTCCGCTCCGCACTTTTTCAGCGTTCTGCGCACCGTCCGCAAAATTCCGTCCCCGTGTGCCCGAAGAATGCTTTCCGCATCCGCCGCATCAAAAGCATCCGCCGCGCCTGTCTGTTCGCGTTCGTATTCAATCACCGCATCACGCACCGCAAGCTTTACCCTTTGATCCTCCGTCGAATCGCTGTTTGCAAGGATATGAAGGCGAAAGACTGCGCCGTCCCGTTCCGCCGAATAGATATTCGAACCTTCATCCGCCGCACCTGCGGCAGGCCTGTCCGAAATGCGGCGCACGGCAAGCGCAATGATCGGCAATGCCGTGGCGGCAAGCGTCACAATAATTGTGCACAACGCAATTGCCGAACAGAATCTTCCGAACACCGACGCGCTCCTTTTTCCGTTTTTTTCCTGTTTTTTCATTTGAAAATCCTCCTTGAACGAAATTATCTCCGTGATTTCAGTATTGACAAAAGCAGGTTGAATCATGCATACTGAACACATCGGTTCGTGCCGTGCGGAAAGATTCTGTTTTTTGTCGAATCATCCCGTTTTTGCCGAACGCAGGAAAAAACTGTTAAAAAGTTGAAAATATTTTTCCCGAAAGCATTTTCGGTGATTAAATTTGATTAAAGAAAGGCTTATTGCATGACGGAACAAAGAATAATCCTCAACGCACCCGCAAAGATTAACCTGACCCTTGAAGTGCTGAAAAAACGCACGGACGGCTATCATGATCTCCGAACCGTCATGCACAGCATCGATGTTTGCGATACGGTGACTGTTGAACTCTCGGGAGCAAACGACGGCGGCATTATTGTTGAATGCACAACTCCGCTTCCGCCCGTCAACACTGCATTCACCGCAGCACGGCTTTTTCGGGAAAAAACGGGCTGCGGCGGTGTGCGCATTCAAATAAAAAAGCGTATTCCGTCCGAAGCGGGTCTCGGCGGCGCAAGTGCGGATGCTGCGGCGGTGCTTCACGGCATGCAGCAGCTTTTCGGCAGCATAAGCAGAGACGAGCTTTATGATATTGCAAAACGCGTCGGTGCGGATGTTCCGTTCTGTCTGCACGGCGGCTGTGCCCTTTGTGAAGGCATCGGTGAAAAGCTGACCCCCGCTCCCTCTGCCGCACTCCCCCTTCTGCTTGTGCGCGGTAATCGCGGCATTTCAACCGGAGCGCTGTTCCGCTCCATCGACCTCGGCAAAAAGCCCGCACACACATGCGATCCGAGTTCCGCCATGCTGAACGCACTTGAACAAGGTTCGCCTGCGGATATTGCCGCAGTGCTTCAAAACGATTTGCTGCCCGCCGCAGTCGGCTTTGCGCCGGAGATTGACCGTTATATTGCAGCAATGCAGGATGCAGGCGCACTCGGTGCCTCAATGACGGGCAGCGGTTCTGTCGTGTTCGGAATATTTTCGGACATGGATTCGGCGAAACGCGCAGAAAGAGCATTTTGGGACTGCCCGGTTCATATCGTGTGCGAAACAATGAGTCGGCAGCCGTTTGAGGCGCATTAAAAACGCAAACTTGTTACGCAGGGGCTGCATCGGACATTAATCGGAATTTGAACGGAGTTAAAGCTTTTGATATGCAAAAAACAGCACCTCAAACAAGGTGCTGTTTCTTTTTGGCGCGCCCAGCAGGATTTGAACCTGCGACCTACCGGTTCGTAGCCGGGCACTCTATCCGCTGAGCTATGGGCGCATCCGTATTAAGTTCAGTGCGTTCTTCAACGTACCTGCTTATTATACTCATTTGATACGGCATTGTCAAGGGCTTTATTGATATATTTTAACAAATCGATATTGCCCCGCCGATCGCACCGATATCCCGCTCATGCACCGATGAGCTTTTGGTCAAATGCAAACAAAGCTTCGTTAATTTCATAGATATTATAATTTCCGTGATTTATAAAATACTCAACAATGATATCGAACTTATTCGAGCGTGACAGGGCGAATCCCGCTTTCATGAGCATTTCGCGCACCTCCGCAATCGGAAGTTCAAGCGCAAGCGCAAACGCAACTGCTGTTGTTTTTGAGGGTTTATAAAGCCTGTCCGAACGAATTTTTGAAAATAGCTTCCTGTCCACATTCGCCCTCTTGTAGCATTCGGCATCGGTCATTCCCGACTCATCGATTTTCCGAAGGAGCATTTCCGAAAAACTTTCATCGATTTGCTTCAATGACTCTTCAAGGGAAATTGCGGGCGCATAATCAAACATCGGAGGAAACATTGCCGACTTTTCTTCCGCCGCTTCATCGGGCGCCGACTCTGCATCAGCCGACGCAAAACGCTCCGCGCCGTGCAAAGAGGCTTTGGACTTAAGTCGGGGCAGTCTTCGCCTTGTTTTTCCGCCGCGCACGAACCGCGCTTCATCCTCATATGCAAACCGACCCGGGGCGGCACCCGTCGGCGCACATGCCGAAAGCTCCTCTGTGTCGGTTGTATCAGTCAGGAAGCTGTCATTTATGTATTTCGAAATATCTCTTCGCAGGCCGTCTTCAAGCGGAAATTCCGAGCGGTTGTAAATCACAAGACAAACGAGCATCTCATTTTCGGCAAGGAAATCCCGAATTGCATCAACGGCAATGCGCAGCGCGATTTGTTTCGGGCAGCCGAAAATTCCGGAAGAAATGAGCGGAAAAGCTATCGATTCACAGCCGCGCTCCCTTGCTGCTTCAAGGGCATTCAAATAACATGAGCGCAGCAATGCCGGTTCGCCCTCTTTTCCGCCGAACCAGCGCGGACCCACGGCATGAATCACATATTTGCAGGGAAGATCATATCCCGCCGTGACCTTAACTTTGCCCGTTTCGCAGCCGCCGAGCGTTCTGCATTCCGCAAGAAGGCCCTTTCCCGCCGCACGATGAATGCAGCCGTCCACCCCGCCCCCGCCGAGCAGCGAGTTGTTTGCAGCATTCACTATTGCGTCAACTCTCATTTCAGTTATATCATTTTCAACAATTTGCAGCGGCATGGCAAACCTCCTTTTATGGAATTGGGTTTATCTGCATTTCGGCCCTTACGCATTGCAATGTCTGCTTTATCTGCGCCGTCATTATACTACCATACACCGAAACACATTTCAATAACAATCCTCCGACATGCGGGAAGTTTCCTCCGATCCGCTTTAAAAGCTGCCGCATTATGCTTTAGAATGACGTGTGACGAAAAAAACATGCGCTGTTATGAAGCAGCTTTCGGCGAAAAAAACATGTGCTGCCGCGGAGCGGCTCCCTCAGCACTGCATGCCGTGCATTTTGCGGCTGCTTACGCAATAGAATTACGGAGGAAAAAACCAATGGAAACACAAAAGCCGAAAACTTACGGCTACGCCCGCGTCTCAGGCGCGGATCAAAACGAGGCGCGTCAGCTGACCGCCTTTCAGGAACTCGGCATTCCGCCCGAATGCATTTTCACGGATAAACAGTCCGGCAAGGATTTCAATCGCCCGCAATACAGGCGGCTTGTGAAAAAGCTTCGCCCCGGTGACCTGCTGTATGTGCTGAGCATCGACCGACTCGGCAGGGATTACGAGGAAATCGGGCGGCAATGGCGCATTTTGACAAAGGAAAAATGTGTTGACATCTGCGTAATTGACATGCCTCTGCTCGACACGCGGCAGGGCAAGGATCTTATGGGAACGTTCATTGCGGATCTCGTGCTTCAAATTCTTTCATTCGTTGCACAAAGCGAACGTGAAAACATCAAAAAGAGGCAGGCGCAGGGTATCGCCGCCGCAAAGCAGCGCGGGGTTCGGTTCGGAAGGCCGGAAAAACCCCTCCCGGATGATTTCGGAGAACTCGTGCTGCGTTGGGAAAGCAAGGATCTGTCATTTGAAGCTGTTCTTCGAATGTGCGGCATGAGTCAGGCAACGTTCTATCGGCGTCTGCGCGACTTTCGGAGCGAGTCCGAAGAACCCCGCGACGATTCGTAATGAATTCACAACGAAAAAGGAACCTTTATCAAAAAGTGTACTTTCCGACAGCGGTTCCGATATAACGATTATACAACCATAAACAAGTTAAGTCAAGCATTTCGACACCGTTTCAGTGAATTTTTTCAGTTTCACTTCTCCCGACCTGATAAATTGACAACCGAATATTATCGAAATATTCTCTCTCAAAAAGTACACCTTTTGAAGCAGGGTTTTGATTACTCGCACCTTAAATCCGAAAGGGGGAACACATTTTGACCAAGAGAACCGTTGAGAGTGCCTGCGGCAATTGTCGTTTAAAGGGCAGTTTGCCTTTTATTGCCATGCTTTTGGGTGCGCTCATACTCGCTGCATCGTTCCTTTTGCCGTTCGGAACGGCAAGGAAGGAATATCGTGAATGGCTGTCCGCAGCGCCGGACAGGATTTACGATGAGGAACTCAACATGACCCGCAGAGATGCAATCAATCTTTCGCTGATTGAACTTGCACGCGCATTCGGCAAAGCGGGCAATTCAGACAGCAGCTTTTCAATGGGTACCATTATCGCTGCCGCTGTATTCGCTTTACTGACGCTTCTGTTCGCCGTGCTTAAAAAGCCGATACCCGCAATCGTGTTCACAATGCTTGCGCTCGGCGCGTTTCTGCTGATTCTGAAGGATTTTGACCTTCGCGGTACATTTTCCGAAAGCAGCAACTATAAGCTCGGCTGCGCATGTTGGTTTGCGTTCATCGGAATTGCAGCCGAAATGTTTGGCTCAATACTGACGCTTGCCGAAAGGGCAAAAATGAAAAAACTGCACATAATCGACGGCAGTGCCGCAGCAGATTTTGCCGATGCCGCCGATGAATCCGAGAAGGGAGAATAATAATGAGTGGATTTTTTAAAGGATTCTTCAAGTTTCTTGCGGTGCTTGTCATTGCTGCCGCCGTTGTTGTCTGCGTTATCGTTTTATGCGTGTCGAAGTCCCAAAAGGACTCTGAGCCTTCGGGATCATCGAACAGCGCACAAACCGAGACTGTCCGAACCGAAAAGCCGCGTACTTCCGATAAAACGGAGCAATCCGGCAAGGATGATAAGGACAGCAGCAAGCCTACGGAAAAACCGGCTGCTTCCGACGGTGTTGACCCGGATTTTAAAGCTGCAATGGACGAGTATGAAGCTTTCATCGATGAATACGTAACATTTATTAAGAAGTACGAAGAAGAGGGCAAACCCGTATCCATGCTTGCCGACTACACAAAGATGATGACCCAATACTCCGAATTTGCCGCGGCAATGGCTGAGTATGAAAGCGAAGAGCTTTCCGATGCCGATGCGGCATATCTCATTCAGGTTAACGCCCGTGTACAGGCAAAACTGCTGACATTGAACTGAACCCTGTCAGCGTTATCACACACAAACGACCATGCAGCTGCGTTCCGAACCGATTCGTGCCGCAAATCACGAATGCCGGGGAACGCAGCCGCAAACATCATTAAAACATATCAATTAAACGGAGGAAATTAATCATGTTAAAGAAAATTCTTGCAATGCTGCTGGCATTTGTAATGATGCTCAGCCTTACCGCCTGCGGCGGAAACAAACCCACAGACAACGACGCCGAACCCGATGACGGAAAAAAACAGGAGCGGGTGACCGAAGAGCCGAAGAAAACAGAAGAACCGGAGAAAACAGCGGAACCGAAAGAGACGGAGGAACCTGCGGAAACCGAAGAGCCCACCGAAGAACCCACCAAAGAACCCGAAGAGGTCAGTGCAGATTTTAAAGCTGCAATGGACAAGTATGAAGCCTTCATCGATGAATACGTAACATTTATTAAGAAGTACGAAGAAGAGGGTCGTCCCCTTTCCATGCTTTCCGAATACACCGAGCTGATGACCCAATATACGGAATTTGCCGAAACAATGGCTGCCTATAACGGGGATAATCTGTCCGCTGCGGATTATGCCTACTATATAGAAGTCATGGGCCGTGTCAGTCAGAAATTGCTTGAGTTGAACTGAGGCTCCGAAACGGACTAAACCGGCTTTTACAAGCAAACAAAAGTAACCCCGCCTTATTCCGCCCGCATGAGCCGAGCTGCTGTGCGGGCTGAAACGCAGGCGCAACCAATCAAAATTTAATTAATCAATCGGAGGAAAAATTATGTTCAAAAAAATTATCGCAGTCCTGCTTGCAGTACTTATGATAACAGGCCTTGTCGGCTGCGGAGGGGAAAAGCCCAAAGATGAAAACAAGGGCAACGATAAACCCAAAACAAGCGATACCACTGATGCACCCGTTGAAACCGACGAACCCGAACCCACCGTTGACCCGCATGATGTCGGCGAAAAGCTTGCTGAGTTCAATCCGACGGGAACGGTTGAAGAAACGGTTCTGTTTGATAACGAAATCTCAAAAATAACTCTCAAAAGTCTTGAATATACCGACTATGAGGCAATCTTCAACCTTTCAATCGAGAACAAAACGGACGGAGAACTCGACTACAGCTGCGGCTCCGCCGGGTATTGTGTCAACTCCGTGAACGGCTACATGGTAAGTGAAGGATTCATGAATTGTCAGGTTCCCGCAAACACGACCCAGGACGAATCCTTTGATATGTCTTTCTACTCGCTTAAGCAGTACGGGATTTTTGAAATAGCGGACTTTGAAATCGGTTTTTCAATTACGGACGAGGAATACAACCGGACGTATACGGGGCCGCTCGCAGTCAAAACATCCATCGCAGACGGCTATGACTACAGCAAGCACAGCTTTGCAAACACGGCCGCAACGCAGGCTGCGCAGAACACCTATCATTACAACATCGATTATTTTGCAGCTGATGAACTGTATAATGAAGGCGGAATCCGTCTCGTTACGGAGGTATTGTACACCAATGACGAAAATGAGCAGTATTTAATGCTCGAGTTTGAAAATAACTCCGATATTGCAGCAACGATTAGCATTTCGCAGCTTACGGTCAATGGTTTGCTGATAAACGACAGCTCTTGCGCTGTTGAAACCCCCAACCCCGGCAAACGCACCATTATTAAAGTAGACACACGAGACATGCTTGCAGATCCCGCTTGCGCAAGCGCACTCAATGCTGCACGAATGAACACCGTTTCCTTCAGCGTTGAAGCCTATGATGAGAATTATAACACTATCGCCGACGGTAAAACGGTTTCAATGAAGACTTCGGATGACACAGCTTCCTTCGATTCAACAGGAACTGAAGTTTTTAACAGTGACGGGATCAGCATTACTGCAAAACCTGCAATCGACCCAATCAGTGAATATCACTCTGATATTATCGTTGCTCTGCTGTTGAAGAATAACAGCGGTGAACAAATTTCGGTGGACTATATTCGCGACACTCTCAAAATAAACGGAATTGCCTGCGATAGCACTATTTATCCGAACGACACGCCCAACGGCACAACTTCCGTTTTATTTGTCGAAATCGATGAAAGCTTTCTTAAGGAAAACAGCTTAAGTGCTGCTTCTCAAATCAGCTCAGTTGAATTCGAACTGCAAATCAGCGATTCCGACGGCTCGGTTATCAGCGAACCGACGATTAGCATTCAGTTCTGATTCTGCACATTTCAGTGGCAAGACAAACGCGCAGCGACTGCACCGTCGGCGCAGTACGCCGTGAAGGCGAGAAAAAAGGCGGAAAACAGTAAAGCATTAACCGCACAGTCTCCATCGGGTTCACCCCGTCGTCCGCATCACATCGGCTTAACGATGTAATGCAAAAGTGGCTGCTGCATAAGTCCCAAAACAAAACCGGGCAACTCAAGAAGGGTTGTCCGGTTTGCTGCATTCGCGCATAATTAATTTGCATAAAACCCAACAAAAAGCGGATTAATTGTAAAAAAACGAGCTGCCTTTCCGATAAATGCAGCAGCCGATTTGCCGGAACGATTCGGTATTTCGGACGGCAGGAACAGCCGCAGTGCTCGGGACGAGGTTAAAGTGCTTGACTTAACTTGTTTTTTATTGTACAATTATTATGTTAGGATTGCTGTGGAAATATATATATCTGTGCCGGGCTTTAATCGCTCGCAGTTTAAATCCGAAAGGGGGGACACATTTCGGTCAAGAAAACCGTTGATTGGTCTGCAGCAGTTTAACCGATCGCATAACGATGTTTGCCAAACAATCCGATTTTGCCGCAGTAACGGTTGAATTCAAAAGCAAAGATTTGTCCGATGCCATTGAACCGAACCATGCCGACATTATCACACCCAAACGCCCGTGAGTCCGCGATCTACGCAGTTTCATGCCGCAAATCACGGACGCAGGGAACGAACTGCAACTACTCTTGAGAAGTACCCATTGAACGGAGGAATTAACCATGTTTAAAAAAACTCTCGCAATGCTGCTGGCACTTTTAATGATGCTCAGCCTTGCCGCGTGTGTCATAAACATACACGACGGCGATCCTGATGACGGCAAGAAGCAAGAGCAGACAACCAAAGATCCCGATCCCACCAAAGACCCCGAACGAACCGGTGAACCGCAGGAAACGGAAGATCCTGCCGATGCTAAATTCGATGAATTCAAGAAAACCGCGACCATCGAGGAAACCGTACTCTATAATGATAACGGTATTGTGATCACGGCAAAGGATCTCACCTACGAAGACAGCGGAGTAACTCTCAACTTGCTGCTTGAAAACAATCGTGATGAAGAGCTCAGTTTCTCATCCGTTAATAGCACCTCGGTGAACGGGTACATGCTGTACGGAGGAAATCTGAACTGTGACGTTGCTGCCGGTGAGAAAGCTGACGGAGAAATGTATATCAGCTACAATGAAATGAGACTGCACGGAATTTATGAACTTGCTGAGTTGGGGCTTCAATTCACCGTTGAAGATTACTCCGATTTTAAAGCGGAAACCGATTTTGTTATTCTCAAAACTTCCGCTTTCGACTCATACACGTTCAACCCCAACGGCTTTCAAGATGCTGTAACAAGCAATGCTGCAAAGAACGAACTCGACTACAGCGTTGATTTTTTCGGCACCGAGGAACTCTATAACTCTTCCGGAATCCGCCTCGTTTCACAGACAATGATTTCCGAAGATAATGGAATGATGTTGTATCTTGAATTTGTAAATGATTCGCGCGATACAATTCTCATAAATATCAACCGCATTGCTCTGAACGGACTTGTTATCAACAGCAGCTACCTGGCGGAGTCGGAACCGATCCGTCCGTCAACGCATCGTGCCGTTACTGTAAATCTCAGCCCCTGGCACGAAGAGGAATACCGCGGTGTTCTCGGCATCACCGAAATCGGCTCCGTTTCGTTTGATCTTATCCTCGAAAATACTATTTATGATGTCATAGACAAGGAGCGTGTCAACGTAAACGTTTCCGATGCTCCCGCTTCATTCGATAAAACAGGAATCGAAGCATATAACGATCATGGGATTCGTCTTGTGTTCAAGGGGTTTGCTAAAGATCCGTACGGATTAACCGATCGTATCAGTGCCTTGTTTATAGTCGAAAACACAGGGGAAGAAGGACTAATTGTTGGTTTTGAGGGTGAGTATGTCTCGATAAACGAATTACTGTCAGGTGCCTATGGCAACTCGCAAATCCTCCTGAACGGAGAATTTGCGATTCTTGACATCGAAATCACCAATGAGCTCGATATCAGCGACTTTTCCGAAATTACAGGGCTGGAATTTGAGCTTGTCATTCAAGATGAGAACTACAGTCAAATCAGCGAACCGACAATATCCGTTCATTTCTGATTCTGCACATTTCAGTGGCAAGACAAATGCGCAGCGACAAAACGATCGGCACCATACGCCGTGAAGGCGAGAAAAAAGGCAAAAAGCGGTAAAGCCTTAACCGCACAGTCTCCATCGGGTTCACC
>ULWM01052142.1_pt1 | contig 15763 bp, 10 predicted proteins | sample 1960331 | NCBI WGS metagenome assembly ULWM01 (sample SAMEA4835812, study PRJEB28245) | human gut metagenome | biome: gut microbiome; material: fecal sample | place: Denmark | collected 2008 | reverse complement strand
TCTATGGCTACCAAACCTTCTACTTGCACTTTTCCTTTTTTAGTAGTGTAACATTCAAGAACGTAAGTTACATCTCGTTCTGTCATGTCAGGAAAGTCACAAACCATTCGAACCCAATTTTCTGGAATTAGCTTAAAAACATGGCCGGCAGGGAAATTATCGTCCGTCGATTGAATAACGGTATAAATAGATTCCCTGATATTTATCTTATCATCTATGGCTTCCAATCCTTCTATTTCAACCTTACCATCCGGAGTCTTATAACATCTGTTGACGAACGTAATGTCGCGTTCTGTCATATCAGGAAGATCGCAGTCGATCATAACCCACTCGTCCGGTATTTTAGTAAGAACTTTACCTACCGGATTATCCATGTCAGTACTGTCGGTAATTCTATGGGTTTCTTTAAGAACATCCATCTGATCGTTAAGAAGATACCAACTCCATACTTCAACCTTTCCACCAGGTGTACGGTAACAGGTTTTGAAATCTTTGATAACTTTCTCAGCTATGTTAATCCACTCCCATTCGGTTGTGGCCGGAATACCAGAAACAGGATGCTTCTTGCCTTCTTCGTCAAGATACCAATAACAGCCATTTAAGGACACAACCACTTGGTAGATTTTGTCCCCTATTTTTATACCGGATTTGCTGTCATCTACCGGTTGGGAGGAACCCCATTTTCCAACTATGTTGGTTATTTTATCAATGCCCCTACCAAAGGCACCGGATAAAAAATCCACGCCATTCATATGAAACTAACTTATTTCAAATTGTTTTATTACAAAAAAGGGGGTGGAGGACCAGCCTCCTCCCCCTTGGGATATATAGAAAAAAGGAAAATCAAATCTTGCAGGGCTTGATATTTGCCGAAGCAGCTAACAAGTCCATAAGGTCTTGAATACCTTCGTGAGCGCCATACGGTACATGGAAGTGTACTGTAATATGATCATCAATTACCCTACCGAAGCCGTTAGAATAACGTGCCGGCTTCAACGTTACTGAATAATCAGCATACGGAGCCAACAGGTCTAAGCGGGTTTCTTCGTTGGTAAACATCCGTTCCATAAGTTCTTGGTGAGTCTTACGGAAATCGAAGAACATACGTTGTTCGCGTTCCTTATCCAGCAATTCAGCGCCGAGGTGAGTACGCGGAGCCCAGTGCTGTTTGTATTCGGTATGGATCGGGTTGAAGTACGTGCTGATAGCCTCGCGCTGTTCATCCGGATAACCGCCATTTACAGCAATACGAACAGATCCTTCTTGGAATGTCAGACGGTCAATCAAACAGTCGGACGGAGAAATCATGTAGTCAATACCACGGAACAAGATACCGCATTTGCAGTTCTTAGGAATCGGATCGGCGATAATGGACTGATCTCCTGCTACGGCACCCAAACGTTTCCAGTTACGTCCACGATAAGATTCGGGAGCTTTAGATACGAAGAAGTCTTTGAAAATTTTATTGCATTCGTCGCAAACCATGTTAGTAACGACCGTTGTTTTGAATTTGTGTTGACATCCACCAGGTGTACCGTAATCTTCGATTGTCAGATACGGGAATGCTGCCTGCAATTCTTCTTTAGCACTGTTACCACATTCATCGTCCGGCAACGTGATTTCATAAGCTTCTTTCGAAATCTTACAAGAACCACATGCTTCCCAGCTAACGGTAGTAACAGCAGGATTGCTACACATATCTGCTGTTTTAGCAACGAACGTTACTGTAGCAGTCGGATTAGTTTCTACAAATGCATCGATATCAGCCTTCGTCAGTTTCTTGCTTACGGCCACAGTGTACATACCTACGCCGCCATCTTGGGCTGCTGTTTTCTCGGCAGTGCTACTAACGGCATTCTTAATGCTTTCTACTACAGTAGACTGATCAACACCATCATCCTCTAACGTTACGGCATAGATCAAACCGCCATCTACCTTAGTATATCCTTCAGGACACTCTTCGCAGCCTTTCATGATAGAAGACAGCTTTTGAGTATAATCAGAAGGCTTACCACCTTCTTTCATCACCTGATATTTAGATGTAGAAAGATGACGTCCGACTCTCTTGATATCCAAACCAGGATAAGCGGCCTTAAGTTGAGCCAAAGCATAAGCATCACCGGTATCACACATTTCCATGCAATAGAAATTCATGTCTGTTTCTACCGGAGCTTTTTCCAATTCATCACAAGAATGTATAGGATGGATTTCAACAAAGTCACCTACCTTACCACCACCTGCAATCGGCTGATTCTTGATACGTTCGATTGTTTTCAAAATAGCAGCCAAAATATCAACATCTTCGCAAGGATCACATTCTGAGCACATATCCTCACGACCCGGACAGTTTTCGAAAATGATGTAATCATCGATATTCACCTCACCCATCGGATAACCACGAAGCTCGAACAAACGGCCTGTCAACTTAATATGGATAGGGATACGATCACCTTTTCTTGCTGTAATAGCGGTACTGTCGTCAATTCCGTTATAACCGAAAATAACCTCATCTACTTTAATTTCTTTGCTCTTCGGAGCAGAAGCGTACACTTCTATAATTTCATCAATAGCAAACGTAGGTGTAGAGAATGATTTATCATCAGATACACGGTCGTTCACCATCTCATTACGTCCGATTCTGATCTGGAAACGTTGTTCGTCCTTACGATATCCTTTCAAGTCTTTCAACGCTTTCAAACCATCTTTAGTCTGCTCACCATCCAAATCATAGATAGCGATCTGACCTTCTTGAAGCAACAAAGAATCTACGTCCGCCAACTTAGCGTGCGGAGGACAGATAATGTGTCTGTCATACGGTTTATGGATAGCCATAGCCTTATAATATTTTAAAAATTAATATTCTGTTATCTGTCTCAAAAATAGTGATAGTCATATAAGCAACAAAAAGCATTATGAATTAATTAATTCTTAATGCTTTTTGATAATCTTTAATTTAGGATATGCCTTTCTTCTGCTACAAAGGAGATTGGACGTTGTTTGAATCTATTTGATAACGTCCGTATTCGCTTTCATTCAAAGCAAATTGTTTTTCAATCATGTTAAGGATAATACCAATTAATTTATCATCTAATTCAGGATCTATATCGGTTGAATTAGAACCATCGGATTTAATATATCCTTCGATGTCAACTTCCTTCGGATAGCGGTAATACGTAAGGTAAACGGTGTCTACATCAAAACCAGATTTATACACCCTTACCAAATCTTCGCCTATTGTATAGAATGTTTCCCTAAAATCAAAATCAGGTTTGTTAAAAAAGTCGGCAAGAAGCTCATGCGGGTTTTCGTTCTTAGCCTCCCACATGGTAAAATCAGTGACCGTGCATTCACCTTTGGTAAATACGCCTGATATGTTTGAAAAAGAAAAGAAATCAGAAGGCAATGAAAATAAAGTGCTTTCCGGATTATCTTTATCTCCTCTCTCGTCAAGTTCTTTCGAATACACAACCAGCTTTTGGATATAACGTATATCCTCTTCATTTTTCTTATCAAGGATATAACGAACAAGGCGGTTTTGTTCGTCATTAAAAAGCTGAACAAAACGTGCCTTGTCAAGTTTTATACCACCGTTGGTCATGTTTTCTTCAGCCTTCTGTAAGGCCCGGAGATAACAATCAACAATCTTCATAAATTATTCTTTTTTGTCAGCGTATTGATCAACATCGAAACCTTTCTCATCTTCCTTTTTCTTCTTGTCAGACTTAGTGCCTTCTATTTTTTTATGCTTGTTCTTTAAAGCGTTATACGCTTCCATGACACGTGACTTAGTTTCTAACATCGACTTATTGGAAGCAAGAGCCATAGATGCAGAGATGGCGTCGGCGCCCAGGAGCTCGCCATTCAGATACAGTCCGTCGGTGTTGACGGTGACAGCCAAGCCCTCAATCATTTCCCTGATCATACGATGGAATTTAATCACCTGCATCCCTTCGGAAGATTCGTCGTCAGATAAGAACCTTGAGCTTGCTTCTTTATACATGTCAACGTTTGTATTCTTGGCGTCAATCCAATTAGTGAATATGTATTGAACCATGCTCTGATCAAGCTCTACGCTGTATATGATGTCAAGATACAAAAGCAGATCGTAGATGCTTTTCCTTTCAGCCTCTGACCCTTTCAGCTTGTTCATAAACTCATATAAAATATCAGCCTTGTCAATCTGACGTTGTTTCCTGATATCTACGGCTGTAGTCTTGTCTTCTACACAATAATAAGATTCGACATACATCGGATTACCATCTTCCTCTTTAGGAGTAAGAGACTTGGACAAAATAGCTATATACAGCTCAAATAAATCACGAACGTCATTAGTGTAGAACAAACGACCATCATACAAGTCAATTCTGTAAGAATCCCAGAAATCGAAATTCTTTTGGTCCAGGTCCTCATTGACAGTTTCTTCAAACGGATACCGAATATTCTTAATACGCATATCCATTTCATTCTTCTTGTCTTCAAGTGAGTAACCTTTATAACATGCTGAATTGATGAAGAAACCGGTATCATACACCCTAAGATCCTTATCCCATCCACAACAAGATACTGTCTTGTTCCCAGGGAAAGGAGTCTTGGAAATACCTCTTTCCTGATATCCGGAAGGAGCTTCTTCATCCATCTTACCTGTTATAACATAAATAGAGTCGGAATATATCTTCATTCCTCCTACGGTAGCCAGCAGTTTCTTAGACTCATGGCTTTCTTCAAAAATCTTTTTTCCCATCTTTTTATATATCCTATGAAAACAAAATTTGCGGCCGGTTTTAAAGCCGACCGCAAGTTAATATTAAAAGTTATGATTACAAAGAGCTTGGTAACAATTCAATTGTTACGAACCGGCTGGGATCTTTTACCCAACAAGCCGATACAGAGTGGCACCAGAATTGTTCTGACATACGAGGATGGCTGGATACAATTTCTTGAGCAGATACTCTGGATGACCATCTACCTTGTTCGTAACCCCACCACATAGAACCGATATCAGGCTTAACGTAGAATACGTTGCTGTTGATATTACCAATACGAGCTTCGGCTGAAGCAGGGATGCCAGCGAATGCATTGGAATATTCAGGAGCGGTCAAATCTTCCATAATACATGAATATGATGTGATAGGAGTCATACCGTCTACCAACTGGCTTCTATCTACCATATCAACGTAATCCAAAGAAGGTTCGTGTTCTACAATGACCTTACCAATACCCGGAATAGTAACACCCTTGATCTTTACAGTTCCTAATTCAAGAGCATCGTTTGATCCTGTTACCGGGTTATTGATGATACGTTCTGTACCCATAAGCGGAGCCAAAGCACCTAATTGAGAGAAGAACTCATCACGGAAGATTTCAACGATATTCTTGTAAGCCATAGCACCTACCTTGAATTTCATTACACGATTTTCAATCGGCATATCGCTACGGCCACGGAAAATATAGTCGGCAGCAGCCAGGAAGTGTTCACGCTTGATACCGCCCGGACGTGCATATGAGATAACGAAACCACGGCGAAGTTGATGGTACAAACCTTCGTTTTTCATCAAAACACCATTATGACCCTTGACTCTACCTCCACGCATGAACATAAGTTCGTATGCTTCCATCTTAGCCAATTCAGCCAAGCAGAACAAAGACACTGTATTGGCTACACGAGCTGTACGCATATCAATGCTTCCGTCACCAAGACGAGAACCGATGATAGCATAACTTGCATCACCTCCTCTGATTTCAGAAAGCTGACGAACTTTCTGGTAAGCTTTGTCGATGAAATTCTGTGTGCGTTCGTCCGCATAAGCCAAAGACTTAATACCAGCGTACATAGTCGTTTCACCTTCAACACCACGGTGTCCACCAAGCGTAAATTCACAAGTCATAGAACCGGCCTTAGAAGCACCTCCTACACCAGAGAACTGAGTAGAGAACTCACCAAGAACGTTTGTTACCTTCCAGTATTTAATACCGGCACGAAGCATGTCTTTCGGGAAGTATTTAGCACGAGAACGGCCCCACAACTTACACCAGTATCTCCAGTTTTCACCTTCTTGTTTAGGAGGACGCTCTGTAGAGATAAGAGCCTGGCAACCGTTAATCACATCGTAAGTAATAACATCTCCTTGTTTAAATTGTGCATTCAACACAATTTCGAAGAAGCTTTCATCAATACCGGGTTTTGCATATTTCAAAGACGTGTCTTCTACTGTAACCACCTCATACGTCTCTGATACCGGAAGATCATAACGGAATGAACCATTGATACCATTTACGGTAATAGTAGCATCCTGTTTGATCATACCCATATACATAGGCAGAGGATAGTTTGTAATGTTAGAAAACAACTCAAGCATACCCAGATGGTTCTTATCCGGATCTTCGTAGTACCAATCTTCTAAAGAGCTAAGATCGTGTTCTACGATACTTTGCTTAACGACTTTAGCGTCGGTATATCCAATCACCGTGTCACCATTCATGGTGGCCGGGAAATTTTTTGTTAAAAGTACATTAGCCATGAACGAAAAAATGTTTTAATTTTTAATCTATACTAATTTCATCGAACTTCACACCTTGAACTTGATCACCTCTATCATCTACCGGAGCCACCCTCTTGTCTTTATTTGTATGGCTGATGAGCTTATAAATTTTCTTTTTCTCATCAACTACAGCTTGATTAGACTTCTGTTTTATGAACTCTCCTGGGTTCATAAGAAACATAATCAAATCTGGTGCTTCTTCCGGATTCATCATCATCTCCCTTACCCTATTAAATGCTTTGGTAATTCCGGGATTCGATTCAGAAGGTTTTAGGGCAAAATCAAGAGCTTTAGATACCATAGTGTCATTTAGCTGATACTTTGCCTGGATAGAAGACTTAAGGTCTTTCTTATACCTTCTAAAATCTTCTGCATCCTTCGCCTTCTTTTCGGCAGCCTCTTTAGTACGTTGCTGGATAATATCATCCATTCTCTTATCAAGCTCAGCCTTGTACTTTATAGCCTTTGCTTCAACATACTCTTCTCCTTTATTGATAATGCCTTTGAAAAACTCATCAGCTTCATCTTTAGGCAACCCAAGAAGATCAACATAATGGCGAACGATCTTTATCTGATCTGCTTTGTTTTCAATGTCAAGCTTTTCTATAGGAGCAACATTCGTATCATATTGCTTAAGAATATCAACGATATTCGCGCCGGCCTTATCAGCCTGGATAAGCTTCTTAGTAATATCAGAAACAGAAGTAACATCTATCTTATCCTTAACAATATCCTCTTTCTGGCTTTCAAGGACTGTAGATAGTATGTCACACAACGAATCTTCTTTACTAAAATCAAGATCATTGATAGTAATCTCTTCGCCGTTTTCACCGCTAAATACCACATCTTTCAAATCGGGAATAATTCCCCTTGAAGAAAGGGCATCCAATACTTTTCTGTAATTGACAACCGGAGTCTCTACCTGATCCTGATTAACATCAACTACATTCTCTTCTCCTTTTTTATCCTCTTTAGGATCAGGAGTAGGATCAACAACCGACTCTTCTTTAATTTGAGAACCTTCTTCTACAGGCTTCTCATCTTTTTTAGCCGGTTCATTACCATTAATAGGCAGAATATCTTCTTCCCTATTATAAACATCATCAACCGGACCGATACTAAAAATATCGTCCAATTCTACTATTCCATTTTTTTCTAATTTTCCCATACTGCAAAAATATTTAAATACCTATATTTCAGACAAAAAACTTATAAGTGTTTAATCTTCACTAAAAATTAAATATCCCCAAATTTTATTAGAGATTTTCTAATGAAATTTGGGGATATTTAATCCTTAATTCTTATTGATTCCGGCTACATACCTTTTGGTGGCGTCTTCCCTCGCTCGTTGAGCAAGTTCTTTGGATTTTAATTTTAACTCTTCCATTTTCATTCTCATTTCATCATCATGAAGTTTGGAATCGTTTTCAATTTTCTTATCCTCTATCCTTTCCTTGCTTTCTATATCAGCTTGCCTTACGGTCTGATCCGAAACAGAAGCCAGGAAGTTGAGGGAGGTGGCGTCGCTCTTGGCGTCCGCTGCCCTGCCTGCCGCCTGGATCTTCTCTTGAAGTATCCTGTATTGACCTTTCTTGTCTTCCAAAGCAAGTTCATGCTGACGTTGCTTATCCTTCTCAGCAGCTTCAGCTTGTATCTGTTGCTGGTTAAGCTGCATCTGATTCTGTTGTTGCTGCTGCATCTGACGCTCGTTGTATGCGCGAGTATTCCTTGCATTCTGTATAAGTTCCACCATAGAATCTGATGTGAAGATAGATGCAAGATCGTAAATATCGCCTCCGGCTGTATTTAGCTGCAACATAAAGGTCTTGAACTTTTCAAGCTCATCCCTTTTCTTGGAATTAGATAATGCCTGAACACCAAGATGCCTTAGGCTAAGACCGTCGGTTCCTATAGATAAAAACGCTCTGGTAAGGTCACTTTTTGTGTACATTACAGAAATATCCTTTCCTTCTTCCTGGCATTGTTGAGCAACGGCCAGATGAAGATCGAGAGCCCGTTTCTTGAAATAACCGAAGTTATCAAAGTATATCTGTGTTTGTAACATAGATGCCGTAACGCCCTGCTGGACTCCGGTGGCAGTCTCATACCTGTTGGGGCCGTTAATTACTTGAGGCGTGATACCAACCATTTCAAAACACTTCATCCTCGACCATTCAGCAAGCTCCATTCTTGTTTTAAGCTGCTCTGTCTGCGACAAATCATAGACAGCAAACTGGTTGAAAGGAACACCGCCTTTCGTGTTTTGAGATGAGGTATCTAATGTCAGAGCACCTACAGACTTAGCCACATCAAGAAGGTTTGCCCATATATCAGCCACATCTTCACCCAAATCCTTATATTCACTTGGAACCAGATTTATATCTCCTAAGAAGAATTTACCGATCTCCTTTTCAAGAATATTGTTGATCTGGTTTATGGAGAAATTATAAAATATTTGATATGGCTGAATCCTGTTAGCCATAGAAGTACCGATATATCCGGCAACGGGTAGAACAAAGTCATAGATGTTGCTATCCCCTTTTATCTGATGATCGATAGGTTCTCCATCCAGATACAGGTTGTCCTGAGCGAGGGCACCTCCACTGATCTTAACCCCGTACCTTACCTGTGGAACGTAATCTACGAAATAGGTATTAATCTCCGGGTTCTCCATTCCTTTACTCATGGTTCTGGTAATTTTCTTAATACCATTTTCCTGTAAAAAGTCTTGAAGAAGCTCGTCGGTTACCATTTCGGTAGTTACTAATCCGGTTTCAGTTTGGTAGGTAATTACATACACCTGAGCCGGGGATACCCAATATGATTCAGTTACCTGATACAAATCACTACGAACATGCTCGTCGCTCAAACTCTGGGCGCGGTTATAATAATTACCATGCTCTAAATTTGGCATGAATCTGGTTCTGTGATATTCGTTGCCATTACTGTCGTATCCGGTATATGTGCCGGCTGGAATACCGTAATAATCCTCATAAGCTTTTATAGAAGCATAATCATTATATCCTTTCCAAGGTATTACCTTATTCTGATATAACATCCCTACACTCGCCGATTTGGATAAACTTACATAGCTTCCATTATCACCATTATAATAAGTGCCATTGAAATTATCAGCACCTCCTATAAGCTTTTGCTTGTCTTTTGCCGTAAGAAGATGCCCCCACCTTACTATAATATCATTGGCAGTATAATAATGAACACGACCAATATAATCCCCATATTGAGGATACTTGCTATCTAATGTCTTAGAATAAAACGTATTCAACGGAGACCACCTCTCCGGCTTATAATAGTCGTATCCTACATGATAATTTCTAAAGCAACGACCGGTAAGAAGATAGTCAATGAAATTCTCAGTATCTATCTCATCCATGTAAAAACGCCCCCTGTCCGCCTCAAGCGTATGAGAACCCCATATAACCTCGGCAGTCTTCCATTTTGTATTCATGAAGTTCTCTATCTCAGGAGGGGTCATAGATGCTTTCACCTCTTGTATCTGCTGAGCATAAGCCTGCTTTTCTTCTTCGCTGGCAAAATTATTATAATCCGGATCCAATCCTCTATTTAATAACTCTTGCCTAACCCTTCTGTCCAATTCCTCTCTAATGTAATTATAAAGAAGATTTTCCTTCGTGGCAGAATACTGATTCACTTCAGATTCGTCCAATCCAACTACATTATACTTGTCAGAAAGATTGCCCAACCATCCTACAAAAGCGTTTACGATCGTACCTATTATATCATAATGACGTAAGAATGATGGAATATTTACATTGTCCCTTATAGACTGAACATCCTTAAGATAAGGAATTACATCTTTCAGTTCCATAAATGACAGCTTGCCTTCCATCATCCTATAAAAATCCTTGAACTTTTGGTTCTCATCAAGCTGCTTCAAACCAATCAATTCAAGAGAATCCATAGTGGCTTTAAACCACTCCTTGGTTTTTCTCTTGGTAGGTATAGCCTGCACCGGCAACCCTGAAAATACTCCTCTGGCCGGAAAAGCCTGATCTCTGTTAAAATACTCCATGAGCTATGTTATGAAAAATATTAAATTCAATAAAATCTATTATGTTTCTTTATAAGTTTCCAAATATACTCATTTCGTAAAATACATTCGTAATCCTTACCGGGTTAAACAATAACCCTCTATCGATTATCCTACGAATTGATTCACAGGAATCACCGACTACTTTTCTCATAATGTTTAATGCCCCATTGACATCTGCATTTATGAGTTTTCCTACTGAAGATTGAAATAATCCTCGTTTCTTTCTTCTTCCTAAATAGCTATCATGTTTTCCTATCTTCTCAAATGCCAATGAATCACATTTTGAAGTATATGACTCTTCATGAATAACTATTTCAATACCAGCTAATTCACATTTATATTCTAAGTAACTTACCAATCTCGCAAAAGGGATTTGTGTGAATTTCTGGTTATTCCTTTTTCCCATATTCACATTCTGTTTCCATCCCTTGTTATAGCCTACAACTAATTTTGTTATCTTAGAATCGACAAGCAAATCAACTATCTTTCTACTGATTTTATGAAAGACATCTTCTATGTACTGTTCCCTATCATAATATAATTTCTTTATTCGCTTTGTTATTCCTTTTATCTTTTGTAAATCCTTGATACTATTTAATTTAGCAAGTGTTTTATTAAATAATTGATTGTATGATTTAATAAATTTACCACTAAACAAAACAGTAAAATCCTCACTTACTAATGTTGCAAGATTATCAATCCCTAAATCGATTGAAGCAACTTTCTCTTCCCTACATTTAGATACTCCAGTATCTTTTACCTCATAAATGATTTCTATTTTATATCCACACGCTAACGGTTTTATTCTAATCTGTTTGAAATCTTTTATCAAATCAGAATACTTTTCATATTGAGGAATACTTATTGAAATATCTTTTGATAGGATTATTTTTCCATCTTTTATTTTGCAACTCTGATTCGTGTAATACAAATTAAATTCAGATCCTCTTTTTCTATAACTTGGAAGGCCTGGTTTTTCCCTATACTTATTATAATTTTTCTTGTAATCTTGGACCGATTTGTAGTAACCTTTAATGTTTTTATCAAGAATACGAAGAATTTGTTGTGAACATTGCGCCTTTAATAATTTGTAATTAATGTCTCCATCCAAATTCTTGGTATTTTTCATGATAGCATCAAGTTCAAAATAGGACAACCACTTACCTTCTTTAGAAAGTGTTTCTCTGAAAATATACAATGCTTGGTTGTACAAGTTGTTGCTAATCTTGCACAAAGATGATATATTTTCATTTTGTCCTATGTTAAACTTATATACTAATCTCATGATTTTTAATACATTAAATGCTATTTACAAACCATACATCTAAGATACATATTCCATTTATATTACAGAATAGAATCAATTATTTTTAATGTTATTTTACATTATATGTTTTTTCACAAAGATAGGTAAATTGTTCTACCTATCTCATTTTGTAAGGGTTATGTCTTCTTACCGTAAATCCTTTGACCTGTTCCATCTTTTTACGTTCTCTCTTCTTTTGATTCTCCTTCTGAGTCGTACTTTCAGGCATGTAACCCATATCATCATAATACTTAGCCAGGAGAAGAGCGTGGCCGAAGGATATGATACGGTCGGTGTTGGTCCCAGGGCCGAAGGCTATGATCTCATCAAGAAGTTCTATATCAGGGATACGGTAAATACCTTTCTGTGTTATTTCATTACCATCATCATCATACCCAACAACAACATCCTCCCAACAATATTGAATAACGGTATTGAAAAGCATGCGCTGATTGGGAACCGTAGGAGCCAAACCGAGCTTGTTGTTCTGACGGGCTCCGGCACGGATAATCTTACCGGCAAGACGTTCGCCATCTTCCAGCAACATAAGCTGCTTATTTCGTCTCGTAAGATAAAATTCATACATTCGGTCGGCATTCTCCATAAGACACTTAGCCCCATACGCTTCTTGAAGTATTTCACAATTCCTACAAAAATCATCGGAAGATGGAGGACGTGATGCGTATGATGCTACTATGCAATAAGCAAATGGATCGTTGATTTTTACATATCTTTTAAGTACATAAAACGAACCAACAGAATCAGTATCAGCCTTGTCTGATTTATAGGGGTCAAGCGATGAAACATAAGTGTAATCAAAAACACCTCCTTCTTCTGGTGGATCCTCATATATAACAACAGGAGAATCTATGTTACCACCTTGAAACGGATAATCAGCAAGCTGCTTATCACTAAAATTATACCCCATTTTCATGCCGTCTATCTGATAAATATCCACTGTTTTACCAGGCCTACCTTCTTCAAGAAGACGGCTTTTGTGCTTCAACGCATCTTCTACAGGGAACCTATTTACGTTCGTATTAAGGAAACAATCATCTATAGACAAAGGGAATGCCATTCGTTCCTGGACGTATAAAGCCCTATCCTTTCTGACAAGCTCGTCAAGACGCGATTTTATTATTCCAGTATTTTTATCAAAGTCTGAAACTTTTATTTTTATCTTCTTAAGACCGGGAGCATTCTCTACTCCAAGATACTTATCAAGAGTCGTTTCTTTCTTTTCATACGCATGAGACATCTGGGCTGGAACAAAGCATCCGGATTTACATATACGCCATGTTGGTTTAATAACTCTCTTATTTATAATATCATAATTCATTATAATGAATCCATATTCGTCCGGAGAGTTCATGATTTTCTGGGCATCTTGAGACTTTTCTACATTACCTCCAGTTCCCGACATCAAACAAACGCCCCTCATTCTACCATGCATCATATGAGCCGGCCTACCGGCAAGCCATGCTCCAAGCACCGGAAATTTACCTACCTCATCATATATAGACGTATATGGAGTTCCACCTGCGGTCTTCAATGAGCCTCGCGTCTTTCCATCATCAACGTTGGTGATTCTTATTCTGGCATGAACATCACGTTGGTTATTGATGTTTCTTGTACCTAAAACAACTTCTTTAGTCCAGTCGTTACCAGTCCTGTTTATAGTAAGATAAGGAGGAAGATTATCAAGTCCAAACTCAAGATACTCTCCCATATTGGCAAGGTCTTCTTTACTTGCTCCAATAACATTATGCGTCAAATTGTACGTCATTGTAGCATTACGAGCCAGAAGAGAACTCATTATGGCCGTATTATGAGTAACGATGTAATTGGTGGTCAAAAATAAATGAGAATCATTATCAACGGTTATACAAGTGGCATGCTCCTTTCCGTATATCGATATGGATCTTATTTTTAATTCCTTACGATTCCTTGATAGTATAAGTTTGTTCCCCTCCAATTTAGCATACCAACCTGAAGCCCAAAACATACGTTGTACAAAATTTATGACATCCATATCAATATGAGACAACGTAAGCTCTTCTTCTCCGGTTACTACGTTTCTGAAAGAACGAATGAAGTTTTCTATAAAATCTTTTTTTTGATCTATAGACGATCTTAAAAATTTCTTACAAATGTATTTATCAAAAAACATATCCCCACCATAGCCACCGAGATAAGCCGCCAGCATCGAGGCGTAGGCCGACGGCGGAACCGGCAGCTTTGCCGTAGGGTAGTTCAGGGCCTCACCTACTGGAATAGACATACTCTTATAATCTAATCCAGCTATGGATCTAAGACTCCTAACATGCCATTTTCCGCCATGATTGACACGCCATTGGTGATTTCCGCAACAAATAACGTTACGACCGTCTTCAAATACGACTCTGTAGGTAGTTACTTTTCCTTGAGGATAGACACCTACGACTTCTACCAAATTACCTTTATCGTCATACACCTTATCCCCTACAACGATATTTCCTATCATCTTTTCCCGGTCCTCAAGATAAAGTATCTCAGAATCAAGAAGGGCTTTTCCAAAACGACGGCACCCGAACATGAATATTCCTTTATTCTCTTCTTCAGCCTGCTTTAGAAATTCGGCAAACATCCATTCATTATCACGAAGCTGAGAATTTCCAGGAATACGATCATCTCCTACGTCAATCATCATCTTCCAGAAATTGATATGCCAATATAGCCAAGGATGTATAAATACCCCATTTATGGTAACACCGTTAAGGAGTTTCATAGCCTCATTTTCCCAGAATTGCTTGACATCATCGTCTTGCTCTTCATAAGAATAAAGGTCATTCCATAACGGAATATCGTTACCCATATTTATATAAAGTTCTTTACTGTTAAAATTCATGACAAAACTATTTATCGAGCTTGTTCTTAGCTTCATTCTTGACAAAAGACTGAATACCTGATACTGTTTGTCCTCCTTTTAGACTTTTCTTGTTTTTGGCAGCCTCAAGCTGATTATAGACATCCATTATCCCACACATCTTAATATAAGATTCAGTCCATTGCATTAAGCTATCAGACAAGCTTTTTTGAAACCTAAATTCTTTCTCCCTCTTATCAGAATCTTCTATTTTATCCCAAGGGTTTTCAGATAGATAACGTTCAGCTTTATCTATCTGATCCCTTAGCACAAGAAGTTTTCGATCTACGTAAGAGACATCATCGTTAGTCGGCTTTCTTACCTTCATTATTCACTATTTTTAAAAAATCCTCATACTGAGACTTAAGCATATTAAACCTGTCTTCAAGAGAAGATGGACCAACACGATACTTGCACATGTTTTTTATTCCTTCCTCAACAGATTCGTCTTTGAATACAACAGAACCAGTATTATTATCAACGTACATAATAAAATCTGATTCTCCGTCATTTACTATCCTATCAAGAACCTTCTTACTGTCATCATCTACATTGAGATCATGACCGGCGTTAATAGATAACCTGTAAACTGCCTTTATAGAAGAAGATACTTTCAGCATCTCTTGTTGATACAAGTTGGTCATAAACGACTTTTCCTCCAGATCAATAAAGTCTTCTAACTCTATGTTGTCTTCCTCATCCTTCTTTCTAATAATATCCTTAGTTAGCTCTTCCATATCCTCCCCCACCTTGTCTTGCGCAGACAGTAGATGGTTGTAATAAGAAATAAGATGCTTTATATCTGAATCAAAATCAATCTTCTTCATTGTCAAGAACCTTTTTATCATGAATAATAACGTCCATCAACTCCATTGATAAATTATAATCAGCCACTTCAAAAAGCTCGCTGTCTGTCAACGTCCTTAAAAAAGAAACAG